>Ga0206123_10001243_pt1 | contig 24309 bp, 22 predicted proteins | sample Helgoland_Spring_2_FD_160086 | JGI IMG/M metagenome (GOLD analysis project Ga0206123, IMG submission 160086) | Pelagic subsurface seawater microbial communities from Kabeltonne, Helgoland, North Sea - Helgoland_Spring_Bloom_20160316_1 | ecosystem: Environmental > Aquatic > Marine > Epipelagic ...
TTCTAGCACGAGAGTAATACCCCAGGCCTTGCCAAAGTTTCAATACCTGTTCTTCAGGAGCATTGGCCAAATCGGTTACTGTTGGAAATCTTTGGGTAAAAGCAATGTAATAAGGGGTGCCTTGTGCTACCCGGGTTTGCTGTAAAATGATTTCAGAGAGCCAAATAAAATAAGGGTCTTTGGTGTTTCTCCAAGGAAGATCTCTTTTATTGTCTAAGTACCAATCAATGAGATTTTTAGCAAAAAACTCCAGCGTTTGTTTCATATCACAAAGGTAGCTTTTATGTAATTATATTTTAATGCATTGCCTTTTGATATATTGATTTTAAAATTCTTATATTTGCCGTCTTGAAAATTTATTACTTATATAAAAAACAAACACATGACCAAAGCAGATATCGTAGCTAAGATTTCAGAGAAACTAGGAATGGAAAAAGGAGATGTTCAAGCTACTGTAGAAACATTTATGAACGAAGTGAAAACTTCATTAGAAGGTGGAGATAATGTTTACCTTAGGGGTTTTGGAAGCTTTATTATCAAGACTAGAGCAGAAAAAACTGGACGTAATATTTCAAAAAATACCACCATCAAAATACCAGCTCACAACATACCAGCTTTTAAGCCTGCTAAAGTGTTTGTTGAGAGTGTGAAAACAAACGTTAAAGTAAAATAATATTAATTGCCTTATTTTGTGAGGCTCCATAAAACTATCAAATATGCCAAGTGGTAAAAAAAGAAAAAGACATAAGGTAGCTACGCACAAGCGTAAGAAAAGAAGACGCGCTAACCGTCACAAGAAAAAGTAGTTCAAGTAAACTACTTTTTTATATTAAGTACCTACAAGGTTTTCAATAATGCCTTGTAGTTAAGTTCTTTGAAAATGAAATACTAGTAGTGTAAATTATCTTTTGTTATACTAGCATTTCTACGGGTTTTTTCTGATATTTAATGAAAATTACATTTCAGAATTACAAAAACCTGTGACAATTATTGTTTAATCCATCTGTTGGAGGCAAACGGCAATAGTGCCCTTGCCAATAGCGGATATAAATTAATGTAACGTGAACTACGAATTATTTATTAGATCCAGTTCACAAGAAGTTGATTTTGCTCTTTTAAAAGATGGAAGACTCATCGAGCTAAACAAAGAAGAAGAGGCAAACAATTTTGCAGTTGGAGATGTATTTCTCGCTAAAATTCGCAAAAGTATGCCAGGTCTTAACGCCGCATTTGTCAATGTTGGTTATGAAAAAGATGGTTTTTTACACTATCATGATCTAGGACCTAAAGTAACTTCTTTGTTGAAGTTTGTAAAACGTGTAAGCACAGGTAAACTTAAAGAGTATTCTTTAAAAAATTTCCCATTTGAAAAAGAGATTGAAAAAAAAGGAGGCATTAATAGTGCTATTAAATCCAATCAATCTATTCTGGTACAAGTAGTAAAAGAACCCATTTCCACAAAAGGACCTCGTATAAGCAGTGAGCTATCTATAGCTGGCCGTTATATTGTTTTGGTTCCTTTTTCTGATCGTATTTCTGTTTCTCAAAAAATAGAAAGTCGTGAAGAAAAAGATAGGTTAAAACGCTTAATTACAAGCATAAGACCTAAAGGATTTGGTGTGATTATACGTACAGTAGCAGAAGGCAAAAAAGTAGCAGAACTGGATAAAGACTTACAAAGTCTAGTAGATCGCTGGACAGCGATGTGCAAAAAGCTACAAGGTGCTCACCACCCAAGTAAGGTGCTAAGTGAGTTAAATAGAGGTGCATCTATGATACGAGATGTTTTTAATGACCAATTCTCGGCCATTCATATTGATGATGAAACACTCTATTTACAAATTAAAGATTATGTGCAAGAAATTGCACCAGGTAAAGAAAGTATCGTTAAGTTTTATGAGTCCAAAATACCTATGTATGAAAAACATGGTATTGAGAGACAAATTAAAACAAGCTTTGGTAGAACGGTTTCAAGCTCCAAAGGAACGTATTTGGTAATTGAACATACAGAAGCCATGCACGTTATAGACGTGAATAGTGGTAACCGTAGTACAAAAAGCAAAAACCAAGAAGATACCGCCCTAGAGGTTAATATTATTGCTGCCAGTGAGGTGGCAAGACAATTGCGTCTGAGGGACATGGGAGGAATTATTGTGGTAGACTTTATAGATATGGCAAATGCTGCCAATCGAAAAAAGCTGTTTGATCATCTTCGTGAAGAAATGAAAAATGACAGAGCAAAACACAAAATTCTACCTCCAAGTAAATTCGGGTTGATACAAATTACCCGCCAACGCGTTAGGCCAGAAATGAATATCAAAACCAGTGAACAAGCCCCAGGGGGCGGAATTGGTGAGATTGAAGCGCCAATTGTGGTGGTACAAAAGATTACAGAGGAGCTCAAAAGGCTTTTCAAAAAAGACTATAAAGATGTAACATTAAGTACACATCCTTTTATAGCAGCCTTTTTAACAAAGGGTTTTCCATCGTTGCGCCACAAATGGTTTGTGGAGCATAAAAAATGGGTGAAAATACAACCAAGAGATGCTTACACGTATCTAGAATATCACTTCTTTGACAAGAACGGTGATCGACTAAAATAACCATAACCCTCCTTTGCTTTTGCTTAGGAGGTTTTTTTTTGCCTAAAATTTGTTCTGTTTCTGTTTTTAAAAAAGGTGCAGCACTATTTTTAAGTGTATTTTTGAAACCTGTAATGAATTTTACTCACAAAACATATACCCTACAACAAGCCAAAAGAAGCATTGAAAAATACTGCGCTTATCAAGAGCGTTGCCATCAAGAGGTAACTAAAAAGCTAGTACAGATGCGAATGATCCCGCAAGCCATTGACGAAATTATTGGCCATTTACTGGCGCATGATTTTTTGAATGAAACCCGTTTCTCTCAGGCCTTTGCCCGTGGAAAATTCAGACAAAAAAAATGGGGTAGAAGTAGAATTACCCGAGAATTAAAAATGCGGAATATTTCTGCCTATAATCTCAAATTAGCACTAAAAGAAATTCCAGAAAAGGAATACCTAGACACCTTTGATGTTTTGTTTGAAAAAAGAGTTGCCCAACTCGCTAGAGAGACAGACCTTCAAAAAAAACGAAAAAAAATAGCAGATTACCTGCTGTATCGAGGGTGGGAATCTGCTATGATTTATGAGAGACTTAGGGCGATAAAAAACAGCTAGGTCTAATTATAATTTGGCTTTCGCTTTTGCTAGTTCGTTACGCTCTATTTTGTGATCTGGGCGGGTCCATTTAGGTTTCTCTGCTTGATCTTTATACTTAGAGTATTGAGCCTCCACAGATTCTGGTTGATCTTTCTTGACAAAGGGTTTCATAGGCTGTAAGCCAAGTAGTTCAAAGAGTTTCATATCCTGGTTTACATCTGGATTTGGTGTTGTTAGGAGTTTATCTCCAGCAAAAATAGAATTGGCTCCGGCAAAGAAACACATGGCTTGCCCCTCTTGAGACATTTGTGTTCTCCCGGCAGAGAGTCTCACCTGCGTGTTAGGAAGGACAATACGGGTTGTGGCCACCATACGTATCATTTCCCAGATAGATACAGGAGCAATCTCCTCCATAGGTGTTCCATCTACAGGAACTAAAGCATTAATGGGTGTGCTCTCTGGTTGTGGGCTTAAGCTAGATAAGGCTACCAACATACCTGCTCTATCCTCAATGGCTTCTCCCATACCAATAATACCACCACTGCAAACAGTTACATTGGTTTTACGTACATTTTCTATGGTGTCTAATCTGTCTTTAAATGCCCTTGTTGAGATTACATCTTTGTAATAATCTTCGCTAGTATCTAGGTTATGGTTGTATGCATACAACCCTGCCTCTGCTAGTCGCTGGGCTTGGTTTTCTGTTATCATTCCGAGGGTACAGCACACTTCCATATCTAATTTATTGATGGTGCGAACCATTTCTAAAACAGTATCAAATTCTGGTCCATCTTTTACATTTCTCCAAGCTGCCCCCATACAAACGCGTGATGAGCCGCTAGATTTTGCTCGTAAGGCTTGGGCTTTAACTTGGCTAACGCTCATTAAATCATTTCCTTCAATATCTGTATGGTATCTAGCCGCTTGAGGACAATACCCGCAATCTTCAGGGCATCCTCCTGTTTTTATAGAAAGTAGCGTGGAAACCTGCACTTGATTTGGATTATGATTTGCCCTATGCACTGTTGCTGCATCATATAATAATTCCATCATGGGTTTATTATAAATTGCTAAAATCTCTTCCTTGGTCCAGTTGTGTTTTGTCTGCATCATAATTCAAAAATAGGTAATTTTTTCGTTTCGTTTTAAGAGTTTTCTAGAATTATATCAGCTAAAAATTAACTCTATAGTATGAGAATTTATGCCGCATGTGACCCTCTTACTAATTGAAATTTAAAATAGCATTAGCGGCTGCTATTTGGGAGAGAGAGAATGATACTCACCGCGTTACCACCAAAACCAACGGCATTAACAAGCACTGTTTGTAATCTTTTGGGAAGCGGTTGAGGATTCTTATAAAAGGGGTTTTCAATAAATGTATTGTGCTGTAACATGTATATCGCCATTTCGATACTCAACATACCACTTGCCGCGAAGGTATGCCCAACCAGCCATTTATTTGAGGTAAGTAATGGCTGTTTATCTTTAAAAACTGTATCAATCGCATTTTTCTCTGCTAGATCACCTTTTACTGTTCCTGGCGCATGCATAATTATGGCGTCTACTGTTGTAACATCTGATTTTTTTAGGGCCATCATCATGGCATTTTGTATACTTTGGGCATTTTCTGTTATAGAACTATTATGGGTGATAATCTCGGAGGCAAAACCATATCCTTTGATCAATGCCAGGGTGCGATTTGATATTCCTTTCTCTAATAAAGCCACACCAGCGGCTTCTCCCAAAACCATTGTATTTTTTGTTTTTTGAAAACTCATGGACTCACAAGCCATGTTGTGTGTAGCTTTTGAGTAGAGCTTTAGAGCCCTCATTTGTGCAATAGTGAAAGGGGTAAGAGCTGCTTCGCTACCTCCAACCAAAAAAGCCCTTGCCATATCTGCCTGGAGCCAGGCGATGCCGTTTAAAAGGGAGTGCATTGCCGTAGAACAGGTAACAGATTGATCTATTTGTATCCCCCTGGTGCCCAATTCTTGGGAAACCCAAGAAGAGATATTTCCTAAAGTTGTGGTGGGTGATGTAAATGGAGATACCTTACCTGTGTGTAAAAAGTCTGTATGGTACTTTTCAAATAAAGAAGTGGCTCCGCGAGAAGATCCTAAATTAATATCAATGGTTTGTTTGTCAATATCTATTTTTTGTAAGGCATAATTGGAAGCCAAAATTGCCAACAATACAGACCTATCTAGTGTTTTATAACTTGGCCTTGAGGCTCTTAATTGGCTAAGTGCTTTTTCTGTGTCTACAGAGATTTTAGCCACAAAAACTTCTTGAGATCCTATGCTGTTTTTAACAAATAGCGGGGTTTTAGATACATAGCTTTCCCAAACCTTTTTGGGCGAGTCCCCTAGGGCAGAAACAGAAGCAATTGCTGAAATAGAAATAGGTGTGTGCAAGGTTTTAGTATTTCATGTAAAAATAAAGGTTCTTTATTTTCTAATGGCTTTAAATATCAAAGAAATACAGACTCTAGGGCAACTAATTATTGTAGTGGGCCAGCATCTGTTCTATGGCTGAGTAGATGGTATCAAGCTCTTGATGGGTTATTACGTAGGGAGGAAGCACATACACTGTGTTACCAAGAGGTCTTAGTGCAACACCACGATCCATAAAAAACTGGTACAGCTCATCTCTTAAATTTCCATAACGCTCCATCTCTAGGGCTAAATCTATGGCAAGAATTACTCCCTTACAACGCACTTGTTTGACACTTGGGTGGTGCTGTATTTTTGTCACAAATTCTTGGTGAGCTTGAGCAATATAGTCGCGCTGTTTTAAAATTTTAGGAGAATTAAGTAGTTCGATACTGGCAATAGCTGCAGCGCAGCCAATAGGATGGGCACTGTACGTGTGGGCATGAAAAAAACCTTTATGCACCTGATCACTTAAAAAGCCATTAAATATTTCTTGGGTACAACTTGTAATACTCAGAGGAAACATTCCTGCGGTAAGTGCCTTACTAAGACACATGATATCTGGCTTATGCTGGAGTTGATCTACAGCAAAATTGGTGCCTGTTTTGCCAAAACCAGTCATGATTTCATCTGCGATACAAATCACATCCTGCGCTTTACAAGTAGCAATTAATTTGTCTAGCCCTTGTTGGCTATGAAATTTCATGCCGGCTGCCCCTTGCACCAATGGTTCAAATATAAATCCTACACACTTATGTGTGTCAAGTATGGCTTTTAATGTAGCTAATACATCTTCCAAATTGTCTTCTGTAGGGGTAGCAATGCGTTTTACTTTCAACAAAAAATCTTCAAAAGGACCATTGTAAGAGGCTATTCCTGAGGCGCTCATCGCTGCGAAGGTGTCTCCATGAAAACCATTCTCAAAAGCTATAAGGGTATCTCTTTTTTGAGATTTATTATCATAGTACTGTATCGCCATTTTAATGGCTGCCTCTACCGCAGTAGAGCCATTGTCATTAAAAAATATTTTTTGCTGATTATCAGGAAGGATGGCTGTTAATTTCTCTGAAAGTTCAATAGCCGGCTCGTGAGTAAAACCACTAAACATGACAAAATCTAAGGTTTTCATTTGTTCTGTCATTGCCTGGGTGATGTATGGATTACAATGTCCAAACATGGCAGTGTACCAAGATGAAATCCCATCAATATAACTGTTCCCGTTGTGGTCAACCAAACGCGTGCCCATGGTTTTGACAATTGCCAGGGGTGGACTTGCCGTTTGGTGCTGGGTTAAAGGATGCCAAATATGGGCTCCGTCACGCTTTGTTAAACTCATAAAACAAAGTTACTAATTTTGCAAGACTGGATATATTCTGTGGGACTAAAAAATAAAGTGTGTCCTTTTATTTTCTAGAGTTTTGATTTAAAATCTTGAGCATATTGCTTGACTACATTTTGGTCAAAATAAGGTTCTTGATCAATGCGTCCTAGTATAGAAACGCCACTCATTTTGGCAATAATAGCCTCTGTTGTGGGATGTTTTTCTCCATTAAATAGTATGCCAAATATGGGTATTGCCCTTGCTTTTAATGCCTCGATGGTTAGTAGGGTATGATTTATACTTCCAAGATAATGGCGAGAAACCACAATTACTTTATCTGAGGGGAGGATCAAATCTGCGATGCTTTGGGTGTCATTTAAAGGAACTAAAAGACCTCCAGCACCTTCTATAACCAAATTGTTTTTGGTTTTAGGTCTTTTTATTTGTTGTACTGAAAGACGAACACCGTCAATTTTTGCAGCGGCATGAGGGCTCATGGGCGTTTCTAAGTTAAATGCCGAAGCATGAAATTTTGTGTTTGGATTGGACACTAATTGCTGCACGGTGTGTGAATCACTGTGGTGCAACTCTCCAGCTTGTACAGGTTTCCAGTAATCTGCCTGCAAGGCCTGAGTTACAATGGCTGAGGCTATTGTTTTACCCACCTCTGTAGAAATCCCTGTGATGAAATAGGTTTGATTTTTCATGGTATAAATATATACAACAAACTGCTTATCTCACTATAAAGAAAACAGCAAGCCAGCCATACACTTTTAAGGAGTCAAAAATTCTTTAAGAAGCCTTACTAAGGTTGTTATATCTTCTTTTGTATTATAACTATGCAAGCAAATACGCAGGCGTTCTTGCCCTTTTGGAACCGTTGGAGACAAAATAGCCTTGACATCAAACTTGTTTTGCCGCAGTAGCGCTGAGATATCTTTGGTAGCTTTATTGCCTTTTATAACACAGCTATGTATTGCGGAGGCACTTTTAATAAAGTAAGGGGTTAATTGCTCCTTAATAATACACCCTTGCAACAATGTAATATTATTTTGTAATTTTTTTATGACATCGCTGTTGTTCTCAAGTTCAGTATATGCTGCCCCAATGGTAGCCAGCGCATGAGCTGGTAATGCTGTGGTGTAAATAAAACTTCTTGCAAAGTTTACCAAATAATTCTTCAACTCACCGCTTGCCAAAATAGCTGCCCCATGACAACCAAGAGCTTTACCAAAGGTTACTATACGTGCAAATATTAAGTCCTCTAGGGCTAATTCTTGAACAAGGCCTTTGCCCTTTGGGCCAACAACACCAGTGGCGTGGGCCTGGTCTACAATTAAAAAGGCCTTGTGTTTTTTACACAAAGTGGCTATGGCATTTAGTGGAGGGATATCTCCATCCATAGAAAACACAGCCTCTGTAACAACATACATTTCTGCACCTGTTTTACTGCTTTGTTTATGAGCTTTCAAAAGAACCTCTAAGGCCTGTAAATTGTTATGAGCAAACTTATGTCCCTTGGCATGACTCATGGAAATACCGTCTCTAATAGAGGCATGGCAGAGCCTGTCATAGAGGATCACATCTCCCCTTTGGGGTACACTCGAGAAAAAGCCAATGTTTGCATCATATCCACTATTGAAAATAAGAGCAGATGGCGAGTTATGAAAACGTGCTATTTGTTTTTCTGTAACATGGTACAGGGGGTGATTTGCAGTTAAAAGCCTTGACCCTGTAGCTCCATTTACTTGATGTCGTAACTTTTTTAAGGTAGCGCTAGCGGCGTCATATATCTTTTTTGAGCGGCTAAAGCCAAGATAGTCATTGCTAGAAAAGTCAATTAAATCTTGGCGTACATCCAAAGATCTTAGGGAGTTGTCTTTTACTCTTGCATCTATTTTATCTTGTAATTTATTGGGCAACATCATCCAAAGATACAGAAGCTCTCTACAAATCAAAGAGATTGAAGGGCTTCTTTTACAAACAAACCAAGTTAATTTTACCCTGGCTCATTAAACCAAAAAACCCCAATCACATTTCTGTAATTGGGGTTTTAAAAAATATATCCCTTGCTTTAGTCTGCAAGTACAATTACTTTGTTATTGTTCATCTCAACAGTACCTCCAGAAATCTCAAGTACCCATTTACCCTCTTTCTGAGTGAATTTGTTTTCAAATCCAGGTGCAATAGTTGGGCTTCCAGCAAATGTTACTTTTCCTTGGCTTAAAAGAGATACTATAGCCGCATGATTGTTCAACATCTGAAACTCACCGTTAATTCCAGGAAGTGTGATGCTTTCTATTTCTCCGGCTACCAGTGAAGCCTCTGGACTTACTATTTCTAAATACATACTATTGAATTAAGATATCCTAGATTAATTAGGCCTCAGTTAACATTTTTTCTCCAGCCTCAATTGCTTCTTCTATAGAACCTTTCAAGTTAAAAGCTGCTTCTGGAAGGTGGTCTAATTCACCATCCATAATCATGTTAAACCCTTTGATGGTTTCTTTAATATCAACCAATACTCCGGGTATTCCTGTAAACTGTTCTGCTACGTGGAATGGTTGAGATAAAAAACGTTGTACACGACGCGCACGGTTTACTGCAAGTTTATCTTCCTCAGATAATTCTTCCATACCTAAAATGGCGATGATATCTTGTAACTCCTTGTAACGTTGTAATAACATTTTTACTCGCTGTGCACAATCATAATGCTCATCACCCAAAATAGCAGCTGTTAAAATTCTTGAGGTAGAATCTAATGGATCTACCGCTGGGTAAATACCAAGCTCGGCAATTTTACGAGACAATACAGTGGTTGCATCTAAGTGAGCAAATGTTGTTGCTGGCGCAGGATCTGTTAAATCATCTGCAGGAACATACACTGCCTGTACAGAGGTAATTGATCCTTTTTTGGTAGAAGTAATACGCTCTTGCATTGCTCCCATCTCTGTGGCTAATGTTGGTTGGTACCCTACCGCAGATGGCATACGACCCAGTAGAGCCGATACCTCAGAACCTGCTTGGGTAAATCTAAAGATATTATCTACAAAGAAAAGTACATCTTTTCCTTGACCATCTCCAGCCCCATCTCTAAAATACTCTGCAATGGTAAGACCAGATAATGCGACACGTGCACGCGCTCCGGGAGGCTCATTCATTTGTCCAAAAACAAAGGTTGCTTTAGACTCTCTCATGGCCATGTTATCTACCTTAGATAGATCCCAACCGCCTTCTTCCATAGAGTGCATGAAATCATCTCCGTATTTAATAATACCAGATTCAAGCATTTCTCTTAAAAGGTCATTTCCTTCACGGGTTCTTTCTCCTACTCCTGCAAACACAGAAAGACCTCCATGCCCTTTTGCTATATTATTAATCAACTCCTGAATCAGTACTGTTTTCCCTACACCGGCACCACCGAACAGTCCAATTTTACCTCCTTTTGCATAGGGCTCAATTAAATCAATTACTTTAATACCTGTGAAAAGTACTTCAGAAGATGTTGAAAGATCCTCAAACTTAGGAGCATCTCTGTGTATTGGTAGACCGTCTTTTCCTGCTTTAGGAAGTTCGGCCATACCATCGATAGGGTCTCCAATTACGTTGAATAAACGTCCATATATATCATCACCAATTGGCATCTGTATAGGAGCTCCTGTTGCAATAGCATCTACACCACGGCTTAAACCATCTGTACTATCCATAGAAATGGTACGTACGGTGTTTTCTCCCATGTGAGATTGTACTTCAAGTATTAACTTGTTTCCGTTATTATTTACTTCAAGACTATCATAAATCTTTGGAAGTTCTGAACCGCTTGCAAACTCTACATCTACAACAGGTCCAATAATCTGAGCAACTTTTCCTGTAACTTGTGACATTATTTTGGATTTCTGTTTTTACAATTGGTGCAAAATGCACCTTTTTTTAACGCTGCAAAGATAGTTTTTTCTAATGTAATATTGCAAACTTGAAATGCTCTTTTTTGAACTTATTTTGTCCCCTAACACAATAGAGGTTAGAAATTTGCACCTCACATCTGTATTTTGGTAGTCATTGCAACTCTTGATTTAGCTAAGGGGTTCACAATAACGGCGAATGTTGTCTTTAAATAATTTTAATACTTGGTCCATAAGCTGGCTATCTCTAGAAATCACCCTGCCGTCTATCTCCACAACTGGAGTTAACTCTCCCATAGTACCCGTTGCAAACACACCCTCAGCGTTCATAAATTCGCTCAGTGATAGATCTGCCTCTATGAGCTGTATATCATTGTCTTTACAAAGCTCCATGACTGTATTTCTTGTAATTCCAGGAAGACAGGCATGGGCAAAAGGGGTATAGACCTTGCCTTGTTGTATCATAAAAACATTACTGCCGTTTAATTCGGCAACAAAGCCCCGATCATCGAGCATTAGCCCTGCATCTTTCCCTGCTACATTGGCCTGGATTTTAGCAAGTATGTTATTGAGTAAATTGTTATGGTGTATTTTACTATCCAAAAACTGTGGCGCATTTCTGCGCTGGCTGGTGCTGAGTACTGTAATACCTTTGTTATTATCATACACAAGAGGTTTCCACTCTGCCAAAACAATTAAACAGGACCCACTTTGGTTTAGCCTTGGGTCCATACCACTAGTAATTTTTTCTCCCCTGGAGAGTGTAAGACGAATATGTGTATTGTCATCCATGGCATTGGCATCAAGGGTACGTTTGATGGCTTTTTTTATTTCTGCCTTGGATGGAATATCGGTAAAGGCTAATGTTTTTGCACTTTGTTGCAAACGAGTTAGATGTTTATCAAGACAAACTACCCCTTGTGGATATACCCTGAGTCCTTCCCAAACAGCATCTCCCCCTTGTACTGTGCTATCAAAAACGGACACTTTAGCTTGGTGGCGGGGATACAATTTATCTTTAATATAGACCTGAATATGGTCATTTTTAGGGTTTGCTTTTTGTAACATTTAGTCGTTTTTAAGAATATGTGTTTTTAAAATAGTATAATGGATTAGCGCCTGGTCTAACACCGTTTGTAAGCTATTTGGCATGGATTGTGTGCTTGATTTTTGAATTTCAAAACCTGTTGATTTATGTACATTTGAATACCAATACTGTGCCCAAATACCGTCCTGCTCGATCCCTCCTTTTTGCCAAGACAACATCTCTTTTGTAAAGGATATGCCCAGGATCTTGCATATTTTTTGCAGATACCTCTCTGGGTTTTCTAGCAGCTGGTCACTATCAATGACCAGGGGGGTGTTGCCTTGGTTTTTTAGGTACATAAATAATGCTGCTGCTTTTTTAATGCCAATATCATCTAGGGTTGGATTTCTAATTACCTTAGAGAATGAGGCCAGCAACTTTTTTGGGTGGCGGATTAAAATTACATTTTGCCAAGGCAAAATATGAGATGGTTCACTGCTAAGATAGTGATGGGCCATGCCTTTTATAAAAACATGATTGCCTTGTTTTGAGACCGTATTGATGTGATCTAATACATGTTTTTTTGAACGGGGAAGCGTCTTTAAAATTTCTTTAGTCCCTGGGTGTTCTACTTTTAAATTGGCATGGGCCAAATAATAGCCATAAAAGGGTTCATCTAATACCGCTACGGTTTTGTGTTGAGCAAAACTATACATAAGCGCCGTAGATACATTTCTAGGTCCAGAAATAAGATTGATAATTTTCACTGCTTAAAAATACCAAAAAATAAAAGGGAGGCAATTTCTTGCCCCCCTTTTTAAAAAATTATCTTTTTACTTACTCTACCGTAACACTCTTGGCCAGGTTTCTTGGCTGATCTACGTTTTTATCAAGCATTACCGCAATGTGATAGGATAGCAATTGCAAGGGTATGGTAGTTACAAGCGGAGTTAATGTTTCTGGAGTTTTTGGAACTTCCATTACATAATCTGCTAGTGCTCTTACCACAGTATCGCCTTGGGTAACCACAGCTATGATCTTTCCCTTTCTGGCTTTTATTTCTTGGATATTGCTCACTACTTTTTCATAGTGGTTGCTATTTATAGCCACCACCACAACTGGCATTTGCTCGTCAATAAGTGCAATTGGGCCATGCTTCATTTCTGCGGCGGGATATCCCTCTGCATGAATGTAAGAAATCTCCTTTAGTTTTAAAGCGCCCTCCAAAGCAACCGGAAAGTTATAACCCCTCCCTAAATATAAAAAGTTTGGAGAATCTTTAAACACACTTGCAATTTCCTTAATCTCTCCATTTCGCTCAAGGGCCTTTTCAACATACACCGGAATAGCATCCAACTCCCTTAGGTGCATCATGTAGTCTGACCTAGAAATGGTGCCTTTTACTTGCGCCAGCTTTAAGGCAATCATGGTGAGAACCGTAATTTGAGTTGTAAATGCCTTGGTAGAGGCTACTCCAATTTCTGGCCCGGCATGGGTATAGGTTCCTGAGTGGGTTTCTCTGGATATGGTAGATCCAACAACATTACAAATACCATATACAAAAGCGCCCTTTTCTTTGGCCAGTTTTATGGCAGCTAGGGTATCTGCGGTTTCTCCACTTTGAGATATGGCAATCACAACATCTTTTTCTGTAATCACGGGGTTGCGGTATCTAAACTCACTTGCGTATTCTACCTCAACGGGTATACGTGCCCAGTCTTCAAAAGTATACTCTGCTACCAGCCCTGCATGCCAAGAAGTACCACAGGCAACAATAATTATTCTGTCTGCATTTACAAATTTTGGGATGTATTCTTCTAAGCCTCCAATTTTGATAATTCCTAGGTCAGCAAGAAGCCTGCCTCTATAGGTGTCTTTAATAACAGAAGGCTGCTCGTAAATCTCCTTTAGCATAAAGTGATCATAGCCTCCTTTTTCTATTTGTTCTATGTTTAATTTTAACTTCTGTACAAAAGGCTTGATCCTTGTATCGTTTTTAATTTTTCGTATTCTAATTTCCCTTCCAAGACGAATAACAGCCATTTGTTCGTCTTCTAAGTAAATGGCATTGTTTGTATACTCTATAAAGGGAGAAGCGTCACTTGCTATAAAAAATTCATCATTACCAAGTCCAATGGCCAGAGGGCTACCTAGTTTGGCAACTACAATTTCGTTTGGCTTGTTTTGATCAAAAACGGCAATAGCATAGGCTCCAACAACCTGGTTTAAGGCAATTTGCACCGCCTTACCTAGCTTCACATCTTGTTTCTTTTTTATTTCCTCAATGAGATTAACCAGTACCTCTGTGTCTGTGTCTGAATGGAATACATACCCCCTTGAAATTAACTCTTGTTTTATAGAGGCATAGTTTTCTATGATTCCGTTGTGAATGATCACTAAATCTCCACTGTTAGAATAGTGTGGGTGAGAGTTTACATCATTGGGCACTCCATGGGTTGCCCAGCGTGTGTGACCAATACCAAGATTTCCTTTTTTTGTAATCTCTTTGTCAGCTTTCTCTTCAAGGTCCACCACTTTTCCTTTGGTTTTGGCAAGTTGTATGTTAGAGCCGTCATACAGCGCGATACCAGCACTGTCATAGCCTCTATATTCAAGGCGCTTTAGACCATTGATAATTAATGGGTAGGCTTCTCTATGACCTATATATCCAACTATTCCGCACATATAATCTAATTTGAATTTGTATAGTAAATTTGTAGTTTTAATCTTTTTGTAAGATCTGCAGAGGTATTTCCGTGTAAAATTGTGCCTTGATGACTCATCACCCCACTGGACGGAACCTGTTCTGTGTAATTTCTGGTGGGTGAGAGTGTGTTTTGCACCTGTTGAAATGAGGGCACTGCTACGTTTTGTGAAACAATAACCCCTAATTTTACGTTGGTAGAGTCTTGGTGTATCAGACTACTCAAATGGTTGGTAATTCTTACTTTATAATAATCACCCTTACCGTTACTATCTCTTACCAAGCGGCCTAAATGAGTTGTATAGGCATCTACCTGCTCAACCTCTCCTGAGGTGGTATCGAGGTTGTAATCTGTAAGTAATCTTCCATTGTCAATATCATAAATAATCAATCTTTCAGGCTCTTGGTAGCCATCAGAAATAGCCTCTTTGTCTACATAAAAAATAAGGTTTGCCTCATTAATAAGCCACTTGTTTTGGCGTATTTCATCCAACTCATCGGCAACTCCATTGCCATCAGCATCTTCACCAAATAAACTTACAACAGCTGCGATGCCTTCTCCACCTCTTACATATAACCTGTCTTCTCCATTGGCCTGATCTTGGCTAAGCAGCTCACTTTGTATTTGACCACTTAACTCATTTTCAAACACATTTACGTTAATGGCGTCAAAAAGCAAGGTGATTTTCTTCTCTTCTCTTATTGGAGGATTTTCAGGGTCGATTCCAATAGTTGGCTTATCAAACTGAGATGTAAAATAAATGTCTAATTTGGCAGAGGACATGTCAAACTTTAAAAGATTGGTGTCTGTGCCGTTTACTTCAAAAAACATCCCTCTAAAATATTCTCTGAAGTTGTTGTTGTTTATGAGCTCTGGGGTGCCTTCCATGTCCAGGATTTTCTCTCTAAAGAAAGCCTCAGGTAATTTAACCCGTATTCCGGGGGCCACAACAGTGTTCTCAGAAGTATCCTCTCCAGCATCATCTTGCTCAAATGTAGTTTCGGTGTAGCTCTGTGAGGATGGTAAAAAATCTGTAATAGCATATATTAATTCACCCTTAAAACTCTCAAACAAATCGTTTTGATTGCTGTAGTAGCTTTGTATGTCCTCAAAGCCTGAATTTGGATCAAAGTCTCTCAAAAAATAATTCGACTCGAAAATGGATATATCCATGGGTGAGGTCCCATAGACAGAATCTAGTTCGTAGCTCGACTCGCCCAATTCATCAGTAATTTCTTCACTATAATAAGGAATGTATAGCACCACACTGTCTAGTTGTGGTAAAAAATTAATGGTTGGATTGGTGGTTTCTAAGGCTACTTGAGCAAGTAAATTAACCTTAGACATCCCATAAATAGGATCGTTGTAAATTCCTAACTGGTTGGACTGCAAACCGTTGGTTTGTACTGCTTCCAATGTTTTGCTGTAAGAACGTATTGTTTTGCTTATGTCTAGGGTGGCATTTACGTCTTGATCTCCAATTACCTCAGAACCAATAGTTCCAATCTCTTCTTCACAAGAGGCCATCAATACAACAGCACTCAGTACTACCAAAAGTTTTGGTAATGCATTATTAATTTTCATACGCTATTTCTAAAAGTATATTACTGGTCTAATACTTTTGTTTGATAAAAATCTAAATATTCTCGCTCCATATCTTCCTTTTGTTGGAAAGAAAGTACGGGTTTGTCTTGTGCCTTCAGGAAGGTTTGTAACTCTTCTGAAATTTCTTCTGAACCCACAATTACAGCATCCGAGTTATTGATAGCAATTTTCATTACGTTTTCAAAAGTAGGATTCTTTAAAGGTGTTAAAGCCTGGTCATCTATTGCATCAAATTTGATCTTGTCAGATACCTGAGCGTTTAATGTTCCACTAAAACCTTGGTTGTATACAGAGGTCACAATTTTACTGTTCTCAAACAAAGGCTCATTCCCGTAATAGTTTCTTAGATACAAAGGTAAAAATGACGCCAACCATCCATGCACATGAATGATATCTGGAGACCAGTTTAATTTTTTTACTGTTTCAATAACACCCTTTGCAAAGAATATAGCACGCTCATCATTGTCATCAAAAAAGCTACCTTCTTCGTCTGCAAAAGTGGCCTTGCGTTTAAAATAATCTTCATTATCTATAAAATAAACTTGCATCCGCTCTTTAGGAATAGAAGCTACCTTAATAATTAAGGGCATGTCTAGATCGTTGATAACAAGGTTCATACCAGACAATCTAATCACTTCATGTAATTGATGCCTACGTTCGTTTATATTACCATAACGTGGCATAAAAATACGTGTCTGACCGCCGTTGTTATTCACCATTTTTGGAGCTTCAAATGACATGGATGAAATCTCTGTTTCTGGCAGGTATGGTATCACTTCTGAGGAAACATACAATACTCTCTTATCTTTCATAAAATCTTTGCTTTTGTGTACTATATTTAAAATGCACAAAATTACGAAAATTTATGCAGACTTAGTTTCAATATCTTAATTTTGCTTCGAGTTTAAAAAACAACTATGGAAGTCTTTACAGAAAATAAAACCTTAGCTGCCGCTTTAGATCCCTACAGGGGTTCGAAAAAAATTGGTCTTGTTCCAACCATGGGAGCGCTACATGAAGGTCATTTATCTTTAGTTCGTATTGCTTCAAACCATAATGATCTGGTGGTGGTAAGTATTTTTGTAAATCCAACCCAATTTAACAATAAAGGAGATCTGATAAACTACCCCCGCACTCTAGAAAAAGACGTTTTACTTTTAAAAACGTTACAGGCAAATGTAGTGGTCTATGCCCCAGAGGTCTCAGAACTATATGGCAGTAAAATTACCTCTAAAAAATACAACTTTGGAGCTATTGCCAAAGAAATGGAAGGTAAACACAGGACAGGTCATTTTGATGGCGTGGGTACGGTAGTAGCGCTACTTTTTAAAGCTGTACAGCCCAATTCTGCTTATTTTGGGGAGAAAGATTTTCAGCAATTGCAAATAGTAAAAAAAATGACGGCCATAGAAAAATTACCGGTTGAAATTATAGGCTGCCCAATTGTGAGAGAATCTAGCAATCTTGCCATGAGTTCAAGAAATAAACGCTTAACGCCTAAGGAGCTAGAGGCAGCAACCATTATCAGTAAAAGCTTAGCCCTAGCAGCAAGGTATTTTCAAGAAAAATCAATCTCGCAAATAAACGCCATGGTTGCAAATTGTTTTAAAGATAGCATCCTCAAACTAGAGTATTTTGAGATTGCAAATGAAAAAACACTAAAAACCATCCGCCGTAAACGAAAAGGAATTTCTTATCGTTGTTTTATTGCCGCTTTTGTTGGAGAAGTTAGGTTGATAGACAATCAAAAACTAAATTAATTTTCTTTCACTTAAGAATTCATGCATATTAATTTCATATATATTTGCCCCTATGTTGATACACGTAGTAAAATCTAAAATTCACAGGGTTAGAGTAACCGGTGCCAAGCTCAATTATATTGGAAGCATCACCATAGATCAAGACCTGCTTGATGCTGCTAATATAGTAGAGGGAGAAAAAGTACAAGTGGTGAATAACAATAATGGTGAGCGACTAGAAACATACGCGATTCCAGGTCCAAGAGGTAGCGGAGAAATTACCCTCAACGGAGCAGCCGCCAGAAAGGTCTCTAAAGATGATATTTTAATATTAATTACCTATGCTATGCTCACCCCAGAAGAGGCCAAAGCATTTAAGCCATCACTTGTTTTTCCAAATCAAGATAACTTACTTCTTTAAATTGAAAAAAAGCCTGACAAAAATTCTAAAAATAGGAGTTCCACTCGCCCTGGGTAGCTTTTTAATTTGGTACATCTACAATAAATTTACCCCTTCTCAACTACAGGAACTCTCAGGATACATTAAAAATGCCAACTACTGGATTGTAGGGCTTTCTGTAGGGTTAAATCTTTTAAGCCATTTGGCCAGAGCACATAGGTGGTCTTTTATGCTAGCGCCACTTGGGTACAAACCAAGACTTGCAAATAATTTTATGGCGGTTTCTATAGCCTATTTAATGAATATTTTTATACCAAAAAGTGGAGAGGTCTCAAGAGGGATTGTTCTGGATAAATATGAAAAAATTCCATTTTCAGCGGGTTTTGGAACCATCATCAGTGAACGCATTGTAGATCTTATTTTTCTTGTTGGGTTTATACTCATTGCATTGGCCTTAAAATTTGATATTCTTTATGATTATCTCTTGGATTCAATTCCTTCTAATATCATCTATGGGGTATTCATTGGATTTGTTGGGCTTATTTTGTTGGCGTATGTGTTTTTGAAATTTTCTATATCTACTACAAATTCAAAAATCAAGTCTTTTTTACTAGATCTAAAAGACGGGATATTAAGTATTGTTACCATGAAAAAGAAAAGACAGTTTATAGGCTACAGTTTTTTTATTTGGGGGCTGTACTTACTCTCTTTTTATACCGCAACACAGGCCTTACCAGAAACAGCAAACATTGGCCTAGGCACAGTTATTATCGCTTTTGTAGTAGGTAGTTTCACCTTTGCCTTTACTAATAGTGGTTTTGGGACATATCCTGCAGCAATGGCTGGTGTGCTGGTGTTGTTTAAGGTTCCTTTTACTGTTGGTACTGCTTTTGGCTGGATTATTTGGACCTCTGGCATTGCCTCCATTATTGTCATTGGTGTTGGTTCCTTGCTATTTTTGCCTGTGTACAATAAAAACAAATAATTGTAAGTTTTTGTAGACAAGGGCCTTTTAAAATTTGAGTATATTTCAGCTTTATTAAAATTTCGGACATGAAAAAAACAATCCTACTTTTGGCTTTTATGACATTTAGTTTTCTTGCCAACGCGCAGGTAATCTATGAGGAGTTTAACAGCCAGAGACTCCAAGAGACTAGAAGACTAAAAATTCAGCTCCCTAGAAATTACCAGACAAACACTGATAAAGTATACCCCGTTATCATTGTACTAGATGCAGACTATCTATTTGAGCCTGTGGCAGGAAATGTGGATTACTTTAGCTATTGGGAGGACATGCCTGAATCCATTATTGTTGGAGTCATGCAGGGCAGAACTCGCTTTGATGATTGTTACTATGATGCCGAATACTACCTCCCCTCAGACCAAGGCGCAGATTTTTTTGAATTTCTCGGTCTAGAGCTCTTACCCTACATTGATCAAACCTACCGAACTGCAAAATTTGTGGTGGGTATTGGTCATGATTTTACAGCAAACTTTTTAAATTTTTATCTCTACAAAAGTCCACCTTTGTTTAATGGTTATATTGTTCTAAGCCCAGAGTTATCGCCTAACACTATTAGCCGTATGGCTGGTAGAATTCCAAAAATTACTACTGAAATTTTTTACTATTTGGCCACTGCTACCGATGATATTAAAGAGCTAACCCAAGACGCAGAAGCGTTAAACAACACCTTAAAATCAATAGACACTCCTAATTTTAATTACTATTATGACAATTTTAAGGGCGCCACACATTACTCTCTAGTTGCACGAGGGATCCCTGTAGCACTCGAAAAAATGTTTGCTATCTACCGCCCCATAAGCAGAGAAGAGTACAACACCGTTTTATTAACCTTGAAGACCCCTATTAGCGAGTATCTAATTGATAAATATGCATCCATTAAAAAACTCTTTGGTGTTGATGATATCATACGAGTTAATGACTACATAGCCACTACCAAAGCCGCAGAAAAACAAAAACAATGGGAGTCTCTCAAAACTATTGCAGAAATGGCAAAAAGAGAGTACCCAGAGACCGTACTTGGCCCCTATTACCTTGGGCGCTATTATGAAGAGGTAGGACAACCCAAAAAAGCAATGCGCGTTTTCCAGGCAGCCTTTGACAAAGAAGAGGTGGGGTTTATAACCCTAGATGTAATGCTGGATAAGGCAGACAAAATAAAAGAAGATTTTGGTTATTAAAAAACACCCTAAATTGTTAACTACTTTATGGATGTTAGAATTCAAATCTCAAGAAAATAAGTACTTTTATAGCTAGCAATGGCCAAAACAAAAACCACTTTTTTCTGTCAAAATTGCGGAACTCAATCTGCCAAGTGGCAAGGGCAATGCAGCTCCTGCAAACAATGGAATACCATTGCAGAAGAGGTCATACAAAAAGCAGAGAAAGCTAGCTGGGATGTTTCAATAGCAAATACATCTACCACAAAAAGAGCCTCCAAACCCCAAAAAGTTTCAGAAATATCTACCAATGAAGAGGCTCGAATAAATACTCAAAACAAAGAGTTAAACCGAGTTCTTGGTGGCGGTATTGTACCTGGAAGTCTCACACTTTTAGGTGGAGAGCCAGGAATAGGTAAAAGTACCTTAATGCTGCAAATAGCCCTTGAGTTGCCCTGCAAAACATTGTATGTCTCTGGAGAAGAAAGTGCTCAGCAAATTAAAATGCGAGCACAAAGAATACACCCGCAAAGTGACTATTGCTATATTTTAACTGAAACAAAAACACAGCATATTTTCCGTAGCATTGCACAAATGCAACCAGATATTGTTGTCATAGATTCTATACAAACCCTGCATACAGATCATATAGAGAGTAGCCCTGGAAGCATTTCTCAGATACGAGAAACCACAACAGAACTAATAAAATTTGCTAAAGAGACAGCTACTCCAGTATTTCTAATTGGACATATTACCAAAGACGGAAACATTGCTGGGCCCAAAATTTTGGAACACATGGTAGATACCGTACTCCAATTTGAGGGAGATCGCAATCATATTTACAGAATTCTACGGGCCAATAAAAACCGTTATGGAAGCACAAGTGAAATTGGTATTTATCAAATGCAAGGGAGTGGTCTTCGAGAAGTTTCAAACCCATCAGAGATCCTGCTGTCAAAAAACGAAGAAGAACTAAGCGGAACAGCAGTAGCCTCTACCCTTGAGGGGATGAGACCACTGCTTGTAGAAATTCAAGCGCTGGTATCTACAGCCGTATACGGTACTCCTCAAAGAAGTGCTACGGGCTATAATGCAAAACGGCTTAATATGATTTTGGCAGTTCTCGAAAAAAGAGCCGGCTTTAAACTTGGAACCAAAGATGTGTTTTTAAATATTACTGGAGGTATCTCTGTAGATGACCCCGCCATTGATTTGGCTGTTGTAGCTGCTGTTCTCTCTAGTAATGTAGATATCACCATAGATAAAACCATGTGCTTTGCTGCAGAAATTGGTTTGGCTGGTGAAGTGCGCCCAGTAAATAGAATAGAACAGCGCATTTTAGAGGCCGAAAAATTAGGCTTTAAAAGCATTGTAATCTCTAAATATTGTAAGCTTCCAAAACAAAGCTATGACATCCAAATCATTAAACTTGGGAAGGTACATGATGTGGTCAAACATTTATTTTCCTAAAACAACACGGTTAAAAAAATAATCCCTTCCCCTTATGGCGCAGGATTTGGTATTGCTTGATGCACCTGTTGTATTTCTTTTTCTATTTCTGAAGACAAACTAAGGTTAATGCTCTCTATATTCTCTGATAGCTGTGAGATACTTGTGGCGCCAATTATAGTGCTTGTAACAAAAGGCCTACTGGTTACAAATGACAGCGCCATTTGAGAGAGCGAAAGACCATGTTTTTCTGCAATAGTATGATACGCCTGGGTGGCTTTTAGTGACGCTTCACTATGATATCTAGAATAATTTGGAAACAGCGTTACTCTGGCTCCTTGAGGTTTTTTCCCGTTTAAATACTTCCCTGTCAACATACCAAATGCAAGGGGAGAATAGGGTAAATATCCTATGTTTTCCATGTGTAAGACCTCTGTAAGACCTATCTCGTCTCTGCGTTGTAATAAACTATAGGCGTTTTGAATAGACACCATTTTTAGTTTCCCTTTTCTGTGCTCCTCCATATAGCGCATTGCACCAAAGGGCGTTTCATTACTCAGACCAATATGACGTACCTTCCCAGATGATACATAAGTCTCCAAGCGATGTAGAATTTCTCCGATATTATCCTCCCATTGTTCATTGGCACTGTGACTGTAATCTCTCACTCCAAAAATATTTACAGCTCTCTCTGGCCAATGTAATTGGTATAGATCTAGATAATCTGTCTGTAAACGCGCCAGAGTTTTATCTAGAGCATCATCTAAAGAAGCTTTGCTAAAATCGAGGTTTTCTCTCATAGAATTGAATATCCCGCGGCCACTCCCTGTTATCTTTGAGGCTAAGACAACTTTTTCTCTATTGGAGTTTTTTGAAAACCAAGTGCCCATATACTGCTCTGTAAGACCCTGTGTTTTTGGAGTGTAGGGAACCGCATACATTTCTGCAGTATCAAAAAAGTTTACTCCTTTGTCAAGGGCATAACGCATCTGTTGATGCGCTTGAGCTTCGTTGTTTTGACGGCCAAAGGTCATGGTTCCTAAACAAATCTTACTGACTTTAATATTGGTGTTGGGAAGCGTGGTGTATTTCATAAAAAATATACTGAAAAAACAGTATGGTGTTTTTTAATTAGTGTGAAAGTCAAAATTACTGTGACGCATTTTTTAAAAATCTAGCTCTACCATATGGGGGCAATGATCACTATGCACAGCCTCAGATAAAATAACGGCCCGTTTTATGTGCTTTTGTAGCGGCTTAGAAACCATATTGTAATCTATGCGCCAACCTTTATTGTTTGCTCTAGCATTTGCACGATAGCTCCACCAAGTGTAATGATCTGGTTGTTTGTTAAGGTATCTAAAACTATCAATAAAGCCTTGATTTATAAAATCATCAAGCCAAGCACGCTCTACGGGTAAAAACCCGCTAGAATTTTTATTGGACACAGGGTTGTGAATATCAATAGCCTGATGGCAGATGTTATAATCTCCACAAATTACCAAATTAGGAAGTTCTTTTTTTAAGGTGTTTACATACTCTTGAAATAGAGCCATGTACTCTAATTTGTGCTCTAAACGAGCGCTATTGGTGCCGCTTGGAAGGTACAAGCTCATGATGCTAACCTCTTTAAAATCAACTCTTAAATTTCTACCCTCCATATCCATAGAGGCAATGCCAGTTCCGTAGGCAACGTGGATTGGTTCTTCTTTGCAGAATATAGCCACCCCACTGTAGCCCTTTTTTTCAGCGCTAAACCAGTAATGATATGGATAACCCGCTGCCTGAATAGCCTCCAAATCTACTTGCTCTTTGTGGGCCTTGGTTTCTTGTATGCATACCACATCTGCATCGGTTGTTTGCAACCAAGGCAGGATATCTTTACGCATGGCCGCGCGAATTCCGTTTACGTTATAGCTAAGTATTTTCATGCTACAAAATTAAATAAGAATGTATTTTTAGGGATGCCTATCTTTGAAAGGTTTTCATAAAACAATCAACAAATTTTAAAATTTAACGTTAATAAACCATAGCAACTCTTTTTGGGCAAAATGCAAAGGGTGTCATCTTATGAGAAAAGTAGTAGTATTTACGGTTTTATTTGCAACCTTTCTGGGTTATGGCCAAGAAAGCGGGGCTAAATATCGGAGCAAAAAAGTTGCTGTAAGGGACGCTATTTTGGTAGATAGTGTTGGGCTTAATCCCTCAAAGTTTATTGTAAAAGATCTACAAGGGACGCTTATAGATTCATCCCTTTATAGCGTTGACTATCCCAAGGCTATTTTCTTTCCCTCACAAGCATTGATTAAAAAAAAAGATTCATTACATATAGATTACCTTGTTTTTCCTGAATTTTTAACCAAAGAA
>Ga0206123_10001247_pt1 | contig 24236 bp, 15 predicted proteins | sample Helgoland_Spring_2_FD_160086 | JGI IMG/M metagenome (GOLD analysis project Ga0206123, IMG submission 160086) | Pelagic subsurface seawater microbial communities from Kabeltonne, Helgoland, North Sea - Helgoland_Spring_Bloom_20160316_1 | ecosystem: Environmental > Aquatic > Marine > Epipelagic ...
GTGTTATTCAGAAAGTAGATAACCCTTTTATATATAAATTAGAGAGACACTTACTATTTAATACTCTTTGTAACCAGAATGGAGCCATGAAAGTGCTTCAAAGGTTTAAAAAGATTACAACGCTATCAAAAAGAAAAGGACTTATAGATGATGATCCATTTGAAGGATATGTATTTTCTTTTAAAAGAAAAGAAATAGAGTTCTTATCTCAAGATGAGATAGATAGATTTTCGGCTTTAGATTTAAAAATTCCATCTGAGATAAAAACGCAAGAGTTATTTGTTTTTGCCATTTATACTGGACTTTCATATGCGGATATTATATCTTTAAGATGGCATCAGATCCACAGTGACAAAGACGGGTCACAGTTTATACTAAATAAACGAAAGAAAACAGGGGAGACCTTTATTGTTCCGCTTTTAAAGCCAGCTATTGAGATAATAGATAGTAAAATAGAAAAAAAGGAAGGTTTTGTATTTGAATCTATAAGTAATGCTTGTATAAATAGAAAACTAAAGATACTCTCTAAAAAAGCCAAGATATTTAAAAATATTACCTTTCATCTTGCCCGTCATAGCTTTGCAACCACCATCACATTAAATAATGATGTTCCATTAATCACAGTGTCAAAGATGCTTGGACACTCCAATGTTAAGACCACTCAAATATATGCCAAAGTATTACAAAAAAAGGTCTCCTCAGACATGGAAAAATTAAACAAAAAACTATTTAAGTAAATGCAACAAATAAATAAGTATTAAAAAATACTGCTTATATAGTTAAATGACTTAAAAATACTCAAAAAAGAAGGTTTTAAATGGCTTAAAAATTACCACAAAAAATGTCAAATAAAATGAATTGTAAATAGATCTTTAATGCTAGATTTATTTTATTATGTTTGAGTTCAATTAAAAAACAAATTATATTATGGGATTTTTTAGTAAATTATTAAATAAAAATAATGACTGGTCAATAAATGAATTAGCAGCACTGGTTAAATCCTTAGAGGTTCTTGCTATGCAAGATGGTAGTTACGATAGTATCGAAGAGAAATATATTCTGGATAAAATGAATGAATTAAAAAAGGGATGGAAAAATCAAGCCGAATTTGCTTTATTCCAAGATAAGTTAAATTCGCTTACAAATCCTTTAGACTCAATAACTATATTAAGTGGGATGACGGAGAATAAGAAAAAAATTGTTGCAGATACACTTATGGAGTTATCTCTTGTTGATGGTAATTGTGATGGAGAAGAATTGGTATTTCAGGGAATCTTATTAGCAGCAATAGGATTGAAAGAAGAAAATAAATAATTTCATTAATATATATGATTATGAATTTCTTAAAAAAGTATTTTACATATAATAATGAATATATTTCAGGCATAACATATCTTTTAAGATTGTTTGTAGCATCTTTTTTACTTATATTTTTTGTTTTGCCAGGAGTATATTTTGCTGCAATATCAGCATATAAAAGATCTAAATCTTTAAAATGGAGTATGGAAATGGTTTGGATTTCTACTATAGCTGTTGCTCTTTTACCTATAGTAAATTTAATGCTCATTGAACTTTCTGAAGATATTCTATTTATATCTGCTCCAATTTCAATTATTCATTTATTTCTTTTGTTTTCCAATGGTAAGCCTCCAATGAAAGAAGCTGATATTCAAGATGATGACATAGAAGTTAAGGTACCTAATAATTCAGGTTTACCAAAAATTGAAGATGCTAAAGATATTTTCAATTCTAAAGTAAAAGAAATATTTAATCAATTTGAAAAAGATTTAAATGCTGAGAATTTTAAAGATTATCCAGTACCATATTGGTATGATATTATTAAAGGTAGAGCAGATGGTATGAAGATAGGAAATAGTGATAAGTCAATAATTGATATTCAGAATGAATGGACATGGATGCATGCAGATGAATATTCAACAAAATATCGCTCTGTAGAAAAAGAAGAGTCAATTCAAGCTATATCTTTAAGAATTGAGCGTTTTGGTTTTATATACAGTCTTTTATGTGATTTAGAAAAAAAACTAAATAATTTGGTAAAAGAATTTAATTTAAAGGCTAATCCTTTTTTAAAGCAATTTGAATGGGATAAGGCATCAGCTACATCATCACTATATGGAAGTATAAATTTTGCACTAAGTTTAGGTATGAATAAAGAACAAATAAAAAACCTTTATTCAGATTTTATATTTGATGAGAATATGATTAAAGGGTCAGACCCTTTTGCATCTTTAGGTACTAATAAAGAAGGTGCTCATGAGATAATTAAGGAAAAGTTAGGAGTTGATGTGGATAAAATTAAGTTAGAACAAGTAGAAGTTAAGAAAAGAATTTCCTCAATATTATCTCAGCTCGATCTAGAAAAAAGATATGCAGTTTTTGCAGTTTTAGCATTTATTGCAAATGCTGACGGTACAACAGACGATGAGTATCTTGTTTTAAATGATATAAGATTAGAACTTAATATTGATTTGAAAAAATTTGAGGATGCAAAATTGGATGGAAATCAAGCATGTGATTTATTACAAGATCTTAATCAAGATCAAAAAGACGAACTTTCTAGATATATTGTAATGGTAGTTGGAGCTGATGGTGAATTTTCAACTGATGAAGTGATTTGGGTTAATGATGCAATAAAACAACTTAATTTAGATATGTCATTATTAACAGAATTAATGACAAAATATTGGAAGAAAAAATAACATGCATTTACTTTTAGCTATTCTTCCTCCATTAGTTATTGCTTTTTATATTTATCAGAAGGATAAATATGATAGAGAGCCTAAACGTTTAATAATTAAAAGTTTTCTCTTTGGGTGTATAAGTGTTATTCCCGCTATAATTTTAGAGAACATATATAATCAAAGTTTATTTTCTAATTTATTTCTATATGTTTTTCTTGGTATTGCTTTAGTAGAAGAAGGCGTAAAGTATTTCTTTTTAAGAAAATATATGTACAATAAGGAGGAATTTAACGAACCAATGGATGGTATAGTATATGCGGTTATGATAAGCCTTGGTTTTGCAACTGTAGAAAATATTGGCTATGTATTAAATCATCCTGGACAAGAAATGAATATTGCTATAATGAGAATGTTTACTGCTATTCCTTTACATGCAGTTTGTGGAGTTATTTTAGGCTATTATGTAGGACTAGCAAAATTTTCTGAAAATAGTAGACCATTACTTTATAAAGGAGTTTTCTTAGCTACGCTTGTGCACGCTCTGTATAACTACTTTATTTTCTTAGGTTATGGTTTTATATTCTCAATTATTGCTTTGGTTGTAGCGATTTATTACTCTAAGAAAGCAATTAATGCACATCAAGAAGATTCAAAAATTAGAAATTTATAAATTATGGAATTATTTACACTTGAAAACCTTTTTACTCTAGCAATGCTAACTCTTTTGCAAGCAGTATTGGGTTTAGACAATCTATTATATATTGCTTTAGAATCTAAAAGAGCAGAGCCAAGCCAACAAAAGAGAGTACGGCAAATTGGTATTGGAGGAGCAGTTATTTTAAGAATTATTTTACTTTTTCTTCTTATTAGAATTATTGGGTATTTTCAAGAAAGCTTATTTCATATTGATAACTTAGTGATATCAGGAGATTTTAATATTCATAGTTTAATTGTTCTTTTTGGTGGGATATTTATTATATATACTGCAACAACTGAGATTATACATATGATGAATCTTGATGCTTCTACTGAAAGAGAAAGAAAACCAAAATCTGCAAATGCAATTATTTTTTCAATCATATTAATGAATTTAGTTTTCTCTTTTGATTCTATACTAGCTGCTATTGCGCTTACAGATGTTTTTTTACTAATGGTTATAGCAATAATAATTGGTGGGTTAGTTATGATTATTATGGCTGATAGGGTAACTGAATTTTTAAAGAAAAATAGAATGTTTGAGGTGTTAGGTCTTTTTATACTTTTTATAGTTGGTATTATGTTACTTTCTGAAGGAGGACACTTAGCTCATATGCATTTGTTTGATAATGCAATTACTCCTATGAGTAAAAGCACATTTTATTTTGTAATTTTTGTGTTAATTTTAATAGATATTGTACAAAGTAAGTATCAAAAGAATCTTAAAAAATTAAAGTAGATTTTGAACAAATTAGAGCCTACATATCTCCGTTATGTTTATGATGGTCTTAATAAGGGCTCATTAAATGCTGAGAATGCCTCAGCACTTCCTCGTGGTTTTATTGGTTTATTTGAAAGTGAGTTTCCGGCAGATGTATCTTCTGTTGAAAGGATATCTGTTTTAAGAAGATTAACGCTATGGGCATTATTTAAAGGAGCCGCTAGCACGCATCTAGCTAGTGAGGTATTAGAAGAGGATGAGGAAGATACTAAAACACTTATTGATACCTATTCAAAATGGTTTAACTCTCCAGAACCTGGAAAGTATATTCTATATCATGATCGTTTACGATCTTATTTTCTGCAGAAACTAAGCTCACATGAAGTTCAATCTCTTAATGAGAAAATAATAAGCTATTTAGAGGCTGCATTAAAGGATAAAAGAGAAGATGAGGCTCAAGAGTATGCATTGGAGCATTTAGCTACACATATGGCAGTAGAATCACAGTTAGACAATAACTATGATAGGCTACATGATTTTGTAAATCAAGAAGATCTTTGGAAAAGACAAGTAAGAACATCTAAACAATATAAATGGAGTCAGCAAGCAGTGCAGTATGGGATAAAAGAAGGAGCAAGACGACACCATGAGATGAATACATTAACATCTACGGTTAATAGCGTTAAGCTCATGCAAGAGGAGCAGAATAGTGCACAACAGATATTAGTTTTATTTAGTAATGGGGATTACCAAACCGCAATAAGCAGATTAGAAAGGATAGAGTCTTGTGTTAGGCTTAAACTATCTATTCTGCTAATTCATGATCTCACTTTAGGTGTATTAAAAGACACGCATTTTAAGAAAGATGCTTGTCTTGAACTATTGAAATTAATTAGTAAAATAAAAGATGATAACTTAAACTGGACAGAATATTATCCTTTATCTGTTATGTATTTTATACATAAGGAGCTAAAGAATATGAGCTTGGTTCCTGAACCTATTTGGAATAAAGGGGAATTTAATCTTGTTTCTTTATTAGATTTTAAAAACTCTGAGGAAAGCAATAAGTTAACTAAATTAGAACTACTAGATAGCATTAAGGAAACAAAGTTGTTAATTTTAAAGCATGAGGAACAATTAAAGGGTAAAAATAAACAGAGTAGAGAGTATAGCTTATTAAAAAGGGAGATAGAATATCAGAACTTAGAAATAAAGCTTGCAGCCCATAAAATAGATCATGGCAACTTCCGGAAGGACGAATCTTTATTATTAGAAAGTATCGATCTTAATATTATTAAAGAAATAAATTTTTACAATTCGGATTTATATAATAGGATAGATACTTACTTCTTAATTCTAGAAAATCATTTTGGAAAAGAGATTTCAAAAGATACGCAGTATAAAAGCATGAAGAATCTGGAATACCAAGTTGAATGTAGTTTTATAGAGGGTGATGAGGTTATTACTTTAATTCTAGAATGTCTAGAGCTTATCCCAAAGGAAATTAAGTTATTTATTGAAAAAGCAGATCAGTATAGTAAAAAAGAGAGTAGGTATATTAATTATAGAGTACGATTAGCTAATTTATTGTATAAACAATCAAATCACCGGAATGAATTTTTTAAGAACATTAAGAAATGGAATTTTGTAACATCTTATGAAAATTTGTCTTCAATATTAGATGACAGCGCACAATTAGATTTTTTTGATCAGTTGAAGTTCCTACATGAGATTGTATCACAGCTTTCAGATGTTTTTGTGTATCATAACACTGAAGATATTATATCTTTAGCTGATGGACTTGTTAATAATGTCAATATCCATGATAATTCTATAACTTATGCATATACTTATTTAGCTTATATTTCATTAAAACTATCAAATACAAATAAAGCTTTTGACTATACTCAAATAGCAATTAAAGAGTTGGAGCGACTTGTCGCTAAGCATAATGATATTCTTCAACAAGGAGTAAGCAAAATCGACGCAGAAGATTTTAGCTTTAAAGAATTATGTGCAATGGATCTTTCAAAATTAAAAGGCAAGATAGATCAAAATTATGCTACTAAAAATATAGGTAATATTCCCAAACTATATGATTTGTGCATTGATCTTTATGTAGAACTATTGAAAAATGAGAATTTTAGTTTTACAGATAGCATAAAGGATTTTACATCAACTGTAGTGATAATATATGAGAATTTAATTTTAGAAGGTGATGAAGTAAAGATTGAGAATAATTTAATTTTTGAAGATAAATTAAATAAAACAATAAAGAAATTGGTTTCTGATGGATTTATAGATATTTCTAAGTCTATTAATTCGACTTTTTCAAATAAAGAGGTTATTCAAAATTTCTTTACAAGTGATATAATGAAGGAATTAAAAATTGAGAATTTTGATATTATTCATACTGATTTAGTTTCTCTTATTTATGATGAAAATTTTAATGATATATCTTATACTACTCTTTTAGAAAGAGTAATGAATAATGAGTTTTTTGATTCTTCTAAAAAATATCTGATCATTTTACATTTAATTGAGCAGAAACATTATGATAGTGCTGTTCAGTTAATTAGTATTGTTGAGGATAAAAATATTTATAACGATTCTATTAATAGCATCTTAGAATCATTATCTATTGATTCGCAAATCTCTTCATTAAATCTTTCTGTATTAATTTTGTATTTGCAGAAGTCAGATGTTTTAATCGAGAATATATTTAAGAAATGTATCTCTATATTAAATCTTATTAAGAATGAGGATGAAAGACAGATAATTAACAAAATTGTTCTTGATTTAATAAATAAAGAAAAGCATCTTGAGCATACTCAAGAAGCATTTCAAATAATTCTGAATCAACCAATGACTCTTTTTAATAAAGAACATTATTTAGATTCTTTAAGAAATAAATTATTGTCTCAAATAGATCAAATTACTACTCTTGATAATTTAAAAGATGTTAAAGGGTGTCTAGGTGAAAAGAAATTTAGATTAAATATAGTTAATTTTCTAGGAGTTGCTAATAATCTTTTGATTGAAGATATAAAACCAGTTAACTATAAAAACGAATTTGAGTCAATTACTAAATCTTTAGATGAAAATATCTTTTCGGGATCTTCACTTAATGGGCTAGATGATATTTATATGTTATGTCTAGAGTTTGAGTGCTTTGATATTGCAGGATATTGTTATACAGTAATATTAGAAAGTTTCCCAATGATTTTTAATATATATGAATCAATATTATCCAATAAGATAATAATGACTAATTCTTTTGATCGTGAGTTTGAAATAGATTTTGATATGATTGAGTATTCAGAGTCAATGGGGGAGTTAATTCCAAGATTTAGAGAACTTGGTTTTGAATATGAAGCTAATGAGTTAAAATATATTATTTCCGACTATGATGTTATTTCTAATGGTTATGATGAACAATATTTTGAACTTGCAATTTTAGATACTAAAAGAGGAGAGTTAAACTCTGCATTATCTCGTTTAAATAATATGGAATTAGACAGTATGAAAGATCTATCAATTTATTATATGTCTAAGGTCCTAATATCCCAGAATAATATCAAGCCCACATCAAAACTTATTAATCAAGTAACTCATGATTATTTCAAATCATTGATATTTTTTGATGTTTGCATTCATTGTTATAAATCAGGCGATAATGATAGTCATGCTGAACACTTAGAGAGTTGCCTTAAATTAGTTAGTTCTTTTGCTTCTCAATGGAGAAAAGATTCAATATTATTAAAGATATGGAAATTCTATTTTGAGCTTGGTAAGCTTGATAAAGCTGAAGTATTTCTTAAGAAGATAGTTTTTGAGGCATTTAAGTTTTCTGCAGAATTCATATGTATAAAAGAAAGGTTAAAGAAAGAGGGTGAAGATTCAAACTTGTTTCTAGAGTTTAAAGAAAAAGTAGAATCAATAGATCTTCATTTTGACACAAACTTATTGTATAAATTAGAAAACATCAATAATATATCGCAAGATAAAATTTTAGATAATGATGAACTCACTAATTTCATTACAGATACAGCCGAATTTTTTTTAAGTGATATGACTATTTATCTAAGAGAGCAAATAGCATTATGTAAGAAAAATGAATTGAATGATAAATTATTATTTATTCAAAATAAGCTTGAGCCATATAAACTTCAGATTAATGACCCTGATAGTCAGATTAAGGGTTGTAATTTAAAAATTCTTTTAGCTGATCTATATTATACAATTGGCGATACTAAGAAGTTAAATAGAATTTTACTTAGATTTTAATTATGGAAGAATATAAATATATATTTAACAACGCTAGAAGCGATATTTTTAATAATATCTTGACTACTATATCATCTAAAGAAGAAGTTATAATTAAACCTATAGATAAAACTGACGAAACTAATAATGACACAAATAAAACTTTTGAGAAATATAAGGATATACCAAGTGTAGATGAGATAATATTGCAATATAAGGAAGAAGATTTTCCAGAGATAGGTATAGCATTAATTAAAGTGAACAGATTAGATGATTGCTTAGATTTAACATCTGAGATATATAATGGAGATCTTATATGGGAAGAGGGAGTTTACAGCTCTTATTTTGAGCCAATTTGCAAGAATGCTATCAAAAATAATGATCTTAGGTTTATAGAAAGTATAAAAATAGTTGCTAATCAGTGGTTTGAGTGTAAAAATTGGCAATATGAATTGACTATTGATGAAATGTTAGCGCAGCAGATACCCTTAATTATGGATACATATATTAAATTATCTGTTCAGAATACGAATGATTCAGAAGCTATTATCATTAAATCTTATCATTTTTTTAATTCTATGATTAAAATTCTTGAAGATGAATTTACTCATTTATATCACCCTACATGTCTTTCAGTTTCTAGAAGTTTTTTGAGCGCAGGATATATAGAGGATTCAAAAGAAATCATGAATCGTATTTATGATCGTGATAGAGGAGGGAATAATAAATTAGATTCTATCACATTTAAGGGGGCGTTTAATTATCTATTTCTAAAACATCTTGATTTAGAAGATCTTAATGAATTTGCTGTTAAAATTTCAAATCTGAATATTGAAGAATCTGGATTTTTATTCTCTTGGTATAATATAGATGAAGCAGTTGAGGCTAACTTGATTGAAGATTTAAAGCCTTTATTTATGCATGCAAATAGTGGTCAATCAGGTATTGGTCCTTTTTTATTAAAAGAGGAGAATGATAATTTAAAAAAGTCTTCACTATTGAATTTTTTGTTTCTTAAGTATTGTAAAATTGATGCATATTCTAATGGAAAGGAGTATCTTAACCAATCTATTGATTTGATTAAGGAAATCGATGATATCTATATTAGGTCAAGGGGATATTACTTAATTATGACAGTACTTGCAGATGCTTTAAATTGTAAGTTAGCTAACAAGGAATATTATTCTACAATACTGAATGATGCTATATATTATGCTTCTTTAGTTAGAGATTCTTCTGCTAATTTTTCTTGTTTCTGTTATAAGTATAATGCTGAAAGATATAAGGGAATTAGCTGCGATAGATGTGGCAGGATGGTTAGCAGGAATGGATATAAAAAATTAGCCTTTGATTATCTCTTTCATAATTTAAGTAAAACTAGTAACCCATTAAATTTAACTCTTAGAAGTGTTAATAATATTCTTGGGAATTTTAAAGATATCAGTGAAAAGACAACGGTTATTTGTAGATTTCTCAGTGTCATATCTTCAGAAGAGTATAAATTCAGAGAATCTATTGATAGTATTATTAATGTTTTAAATGCTACACCAGAAGGGGATAAAGTTGATCTAACATATTTAGAAGATTTAAAGTATAACGATCAAAATACTTCTGAGAAGGTTTTGTGTAAAAGTCTGATTGAGATTAATATAAATGCAATCCACCTTATTATACCAAAGATACTAGAAACTTATATTAGTATGCTTAGGAATTATCATAATACAAAAAACATGAGTAACTTTAATAATTGTATTTCTCATTATTTCAGCTTATTAAAAATAATCAAGGAAAGAAAAGTTGCTTCTTCTGGTTATTTATCATTGTTTAAACTACTTATTGATATAGATTATATAGATCAGTATATAAATTTGATTCCTAAGATTAGTAATAAGAGCGATATAGATCAATTCTCAAATAGTTATGTAAGTAGATTCGATTTTACAGAATCAATTTTGTTTTCAGCTAATATAAATAAGGATATTAGGGATTCTTTTAGCTTAGCATTAAGTAATGATTTTAATAAATTAAAAGACTGGCAGAAAGAGAGATATATATATATATCTAATTTTAATACTTCAACAAATAGTCTTTTTAATTATTTAAGATATGAATTAGAGACTATTGATGAGTCTAATAATGAAAAGGCAAATCTTTTATTAGAGGTATTAAATAATAAGTTAAAAGTGATAGAAGATTCAATATGAACAAATTAGAGCCTACATATCTCCGTTATGTTTATGATGGTCTTCATAAGGGCTCATTAAATGCTGAGAATGCCTCAGAACTTCCTCAAGGTTTTATTGGTTTATTTGAAAGTGAGTTTCCGGCAGATGTATCTTCTGTTGAAAGGATATCTGTTTTAAGAAGATTAACGCTATGGGCATTATTTAAAGGAGCAGTTAGTACTCATCTAGCTAGTGAGGTATTAGAAGAGGATGAGGAAGATACTAAAACACTTATTGATACCTATTCAAAATGGTTTAACTCACCAGAGCCTGGAAAGTATATTCTATATCATGATCGTTTAAGATCTTACTTCTTGCAGAAACTAAGCTCACATGAAGTTCAATCTCTTAATGAGAAACTAATAAGTTATTTAGAGGCTGCATTAAAGGATAATAGAGTTGATGAGGCTCAAGAGTATGCATTGGAGCATTTAGCTACACATATGGCAGTAGAATCACAGTTAGATAATAACTATGATAGGCTGCATGATTTTGTAAATCAAGAAGATCTTTGGAAAATACAAGTAAGAACATCTAAACAATATAAATGGAGTCAGCAAGCAGTGCAGTATGGGATCAAAGAAGGAGCGAGGCGTCATCATGAGATGAACACCTTAACATCTACGGTTAATAGTGTAAAACTGGATCAAGAGGAACAGAATAGCGCACAACAGATATTAGATCTATTAAATGAAGGAGATTATCAAACTGCATTGGAAAGAGCATTGTCTTTTGGAAAAAACCGTATGACAATTTATCTGTTACTGATACATGAGCTAACTTTTGGGAGATCTAAAGATTCTAAGTTTAAGTTAGAAGTATTAAGAATATTATTTGGGTTTTTTAAAGATCAGGATGATCTTGTATGGGCATGGGATCATGATTTACCTCAAGACAGAGGAGATTTCACTGTTTTTATTTATAAGTACCATGTTGAGCTTCTTAGCTTAGGTCTTAATAGTGCGTTTTTAAATAAAATGCCGTTTGGAGAAGGTGCTGTAATTAACTTATTAGATAATAAAGTAATTGAACCACATGAGATTATAGAATACAACTTGCTAGGATCAAAGTGTGACTTATTATTTTTATTTGATAGAGATTATAGTTTTAATGATAAAAGTAATTTTATAGAGCATGTAAATATGGAAACAGGGGAACTTGCTACTATACATCAAAATATGTTGTCTTCTCTAAGAGGTGCTATAGATGATATAATCTATGAATTAGATAAACTAGATGATATTGAACAGGATATTTTAGAACGACTTGGTAAATTAATAGATATTATTATTAACAATAATTTAATTGAATGGTTGCAAGCAGAAGCTTTAGATATAATTCTCTTAGGTAATACGAAACAACTTTGCCATAAGACTCCTTATCTGACAAGTTGCTTTGTTAAACTATTAACAGCATTAGATAAAATACCTGATGCAATTGAGTTATTAGAAATGAGGGCTCAGAAATCTCCTGAAGGAATACTTGCGCACCCAGACCAATATATTGAATCAAACAATAATGACTATAGAGATATGTCTATATATTTATATAAAAAAGATAAGATTAAAGATTCTCTTTACTTTCTTAAACTAATTGAAGATACTACTTATAATGTTTCAGATATGTTAAAAGGAGATGCTTATTTAGCGTTTGCGGAATACTTAATTGAAAAAGAAAATAATGATAAGGCTATTGAATATATAGATAAGGTACATAATATTATTTTTTCATTAAAAGAGCTTGATGAAGGAAGAAAAACAAGTGAAAATGAATACAGAAACAATATAGATCTGCACATTAGATTATTTCAGATCTATAGTAAAATAGGTAAAAATGATAAAGCATTAGAATGTATTAATCAAGCATTATCTTTAGTTAGTATTATTAGAATTAGAATATTTAAAGATGCTTACAATAGTATGACGCTTAAATATTGGAGTCTAGGTAAGATATGTAAGATATTATATGATAGAGGGTACAAAAAAGAGTCTAAGGAAATAGTAGATAATTTTACTGAAAGTTTACAAACATTTAAGAGTCAAATGGATCAATATCGTGCAGTGGAAAAGATGTATGATAAAATTGAAGGTTTATATGTAAAAGAGTTTGTTGTTCTATTTAAGAAGTATCCTCTTCATGGCAATATATCTCTTGGTTATGCCCGACTGTTTAATAGCTCTAGCAATATAAAATTTTTAGATATTATAATTGATGGAACGAATATTCCAAAGTCTTTTGTAAAAAGGCATCTTGAAAGGATTTATAATTCTTTTAATTATAAAGATTCTAATATAGCTCTTGAAAAATTAGAAAAAAACCCGCAAATTTTTATTAAAATTATTGGTGAGAAAGAATATAGATATCATCTTAATAAATTTATTAAACTACAGAATATTGATGTTTTAGCAAGAGTAAAGTTAGCCTTACTTGAGTCATTTAAAGTTGATCGTGTACAATTGCATTTTGATCAAAAAATCTATAAAAAAATGGATTCTAGAATGAAGAATATAATAGCACAGGCTGATACAAAAGACAGAACAGAACAATACCTTAGTGATGTTTCAGAAACAGAACAAATGTATCATGATGAGAGTCATGATGAGTTTACTAATTTGGAAAATCTTATTAAGAATCTAGAAATTAATATTAATCGAAATGCTGAGGAATTTGAAGATATCAAAGAAATTATTTCACGTAGAAAGAAACTATTAATAGAGGATAAAGATAAAATTGATATAATTCTTTGCCCAATACTAATAAAGAGTGGGAGGCTATATCTTGATTTCATTTACTCATTAATCAATGAAATATCATCACCACAGATTAAGGCAAATGTGTATTTTGATTGTGGTTTAGTAATCCTAAATAATCAAGAAAAATCAAGGCCAATAGTTTTAGAAGTAAAAGATCCTAATAATGAGAACAAACAAATAATAAAAGAAAATAAAGAAGAAGCTCAATCTATGCTTAATTTATCTTGTAAAACTTTATTTGAAGTGTTTAGAGAAGGATATAGTCAAGAAGAAGATTTTATTGAAGATGTCATTAAAGTTTCACTTGAGTTAATAAATCAAGGTCAAATTCAAGCTATTTTAGAAATTACAGAAGAGTTTAAAGATTTGTTAGTGATTAAAAATAAGCCTGGAAGCTTTTATGCTCCAATTACAGGTATGGAGATGCCTTTTAACTATATCTATGAAATTTATGAGTCAATATGTAAATCTTTAATTGATAAAGAAATAATAACGGAAGCTTTTACTATTTCTGAATATATGTTAGAAAAAAATCAAATAGCTAATATTTATATTTATTATATTAATAAGTTAGTAGATAAGGGAGATGTTAAGTTGGCTCTTAATCATGCTCCAAAGATTCTCGATTTAATTGACTCATCTGAACCATTGCCTACAGATAATAGTATATGGCCTGTAAAGGGGTATTCTTATTTAAAGTTAGTCGATTTTTATATTAAAATATCTGAAATTGATTATGCCAAGAAATTTATTGATAAAGCATTGTTAGAAGTGTTTCCAATTAATCAGGAATTATCTTTAGAAGCATATATTGATTCATATTTAGGAAATCAAACAACTCATTTTAATGAGAAAAATAAATCTGAATTCTTGTATGAGCTAATAGAAAAACTTTTAAAAATTGACAAAATTGATAAAGCAATTCATTTGCTAAATGATATAGATCCTAGCATCGATCTTTATTATACTGGATATCGAGCTAAAGAGAAAGGTCTTCAGGGGTATACAGTTTCATTTTATAATAGTGCATTAAAGGATATTGCATGGAAAATTTTTGATGAAGATAAAATTAAAGCCTTTGAATTAGTACACTATAATAAAAAATTGACTTTATTTTCTAAGAGAGGTTTTTATTCTCAGTTCTTTTCAAAAATAGATTTTCAAGAAAATATCACAACTTGGAAATCTTACTTTATCAAAGATATGGAATCTTTTATTCTACCAATTGCTGCAAACTTTCTAGAAAACTTAGAGCCTGATTCAGAATACATATACTTGAGTAATTTCCCAGTTCAAACACAAACATTTAGTAATGTATTATTTGCTAAATCTTATGAGTATCTCATATCTAAAACAAAACCAGATGAAGAAAAACTTGATTTATTATCCAAGGTAATAGATATTGATAAGTGGAGAAAAATAAGCGCTAGCATATGAACAAATTAGAGCCTACATATCTCCGTTATGTTTATGATAGTCTTAATAAGGGCTGGTATAATAGAAAGAATTATAAGAAAAAGATTGATGTAATAAGTCAAGTGATAGAATCCAACTTGAAGGATATAATAATGATTAATTAATAATATATTTGACAATATGAAAAGTTCAATGCTAGAAAAACATCAAGGCAGTAATAAGTTGCCTCTTTCTATAAAGGAGAGAATAAAGGATGTGCTAACTGAAGATGAAGCGTATGCTGCAGATGAATTAGTATCCTTAAGTGAGGAAATACTACTTCAAATAGCTGCCATTGGGATTTCAGCATATCTATCTCAACCAAAACAAAAGCAGGTATTTAATGATTTTATTCTGCAGCTTTTTACTTCCAAGTCTCATGCTTATAATGCTGGACCTCTTTATAGATGGGCCGCTAATATGATTAAAGAGCTAGATGATAATCTATCTAAAAAGATTCATTCACTTTATTGGAAAGAAGGGGTTTTAAATGATGATATGAATAGATTGTCAAAGCTTAGAAATGCTGTAATGCATGGATTCTTTATTCTTCCAGCTTCTAGAAATCATGAAGAGGCAGAGCATATTGGAAATATACTAACACAAATTATAGATCTTGATTTATTCTCATTAAATAAAGAACCTTCTTATCATTTTAACTCTAAAGAGGATGATATTATTTTCTTTAATGATGATTGGTCAATTGAGGAGGATCAATGGCAATTATTTGACAAATCACATCATTTTGGAGAATTAACTAAAGATATCCAATATGAGTTATCGGATAAATATGATGAAGATCAACTAAAACTTGTCCAGGATAATACTAATAATGATAAAGTATTAGAAAGTGTAGATGCTTTTATTAATTCTAATACTAAGGGCTCTATGTCTGTTTGGGCTAGACCTAATCATAGTTTACTTTCTGAGTATGCTAACTTAATTAATCATCTAGATGATAGTAAATACGTAAAAGTATTTTATAGCTTAGATTCTCATGGGGTAAATGTAACAAGTGATTTCTTACTAAAAAGAGTTGTCAAAAGACTAGCTCGTGATACTAATAGTGATTCCTTTAGTAAGGATCCTAAAAAAGCATTGATTCAACTCAGAAAAGAATGCACAAAGCAGGTAGTAGTTATTCTTGATAACATTCATATAAGTCTTTTTAATTCTGACCATTTATTACATCTTAAGGATCTCTTTTATGAGCATGATATCTTATTGATTGCTTTTGGAAATCATTATCCATACCTAGATCAGTTCTTTAATACAAGCTATAATATTGATAGCGATCCGTATCTTCCAAAAGATAAAGATTGGGAAGATTCGTTTATTAATTATTTAAGATTTAAAGGTCCTAATAAGGATATTAGTGATGAGGGGGAGGCTTATAAAGAATTACATACCATAACCTCAAAATTAATAGATGATATAAAGAAAGAGAAGTTAGTGGTTGCTAGAAGGTTTGCGGATAAGTATAAATACTCAACTGAATATGTTCATGAAGCATTTTCTATTTTGTATCCATTTTTAAATGCTGAGAGTATGCCTTTTGAATTAGATGAAATAGATCCATTATATAATTTCCCTAAAGAGACTAATGAAAGTTCACGTGTATTTTTTACAATAGGAAGGCGTGATGCGAAACTAGAGTACCAACATAAAGCATTACAACTATGAGTAAATTGCCAAAGCCAATAAGTAACTATGTAAATCGCTTTATCGAACAATATCGCGAATTAGAACTAGAGAATATAGATCAAGAAGGTCTTGAGAGTTTAGTGCTTACAAGCCCTACACAACTAAATAATCTTTTTATGTCAGGTCTAGGCGCCTCAACACTCATCTTGCGTTTAGGGGCCGTTATACAGCTTTCTAAGCGATTAGATGAAGGAGATACAGATGAAGATGCTCTGCTAATGAAGCAGATATTAGAAAATCTACGTGAAATATTGCCATCAGATACAAATTGGAAAACGGTTTGGCAGATATGCTCTGAGCCAGAATCTGAGTGGTCTAAATGTGTAGAGCATGAAAAAGGAAAGCAGTCTTTAATGGAGAGATTTATAACCTTTAGAAATAAATATGTTCACGAATTAATTTCTATTAAATCTCAGTTTGTCAATGATTTAAAGAAAGGAATTGAAGTAATTAATGAGGTTTGTATGGAGGTTGGATCCCTTTACAATGATACAGATCTTAAAGAAATAGATGGTAAGTATTATTTTATTCAACAAGGAAAGGAAATAGACTTATATCCATTTGTTCAAAAAGGTGAGTCAGATGGGCTTCCTTATATATTTCAAGGCTTATATAATAATAAGTCAACTGCCGAGCTTATTAGTGCTTTCCATGGAGATATAGAAAAACAGGATGGAAGTAATCATTACAATGATCTCTTTGATCCTATGCGTAATCTTCTCAAAGGTGGGGCAGGACAGGTCTTTGATCACCGTAATAGAATTGAATATTATAATGAATGTTTTGTGGGAAGAGACAAGCAAAGTCAAGATGTTATTGATTGGGTATCTAGTGATAATGAAAAGAATATCTTACCTATATATTCCCAAGCTGGAATGGGTAAGGGAGCACTAGTAGCTGATGTAATTACTAAGTTATCTGAAGAAAGCATTCCTGTTCTACATCATTTTTGCGGTAGTGGTTTAGCTAACAATTTACATGCTATTGTTTATCATCTTATTTTACAAGGAAAGAAGATGCAACTATGGAAGACAGAAGATGAGGAGTTGCAAAAGAAAATTGCAAAACTACCAAGTAAATTTACAGATGTGATAATGCTTTTACATACTCTTATTGATCAATGTTTTACCCCAACTAGAAAGAATACTTCTGGAAATCTAGTAATTATTGTTGATGGATTAGATGAGGCTTCTGTTGCCTTCTCTGATTATAACATTAGTGACTATTTTTCTAATTATGATGATAATGGTGAGGTGACAGAAAGTTGGAATAGTAATGCTAATATAAAATGGATATTTACCTATAGAGAAGGTTTTTATCAATTCCCTAATTTTGACACCAAACATAATATAGAATCTGTACAGCCACTATTAGGACTAGATGAAGAATCTGTTTCTAGCGCAATAGCAGAGTTTAACCCTTCTAAGGAATTTGTTGAGACAGTTTTTGAAAGAGGTAAGGTCTCTACTTCAGAAAGCTAGGCATTTCTGGATAGGGTACAAAGGCCTCTAAAATAAGATATAAGCTATCTTTTGCAAGTAGAGATATTGAGATAATAACTACTGCAGTAATAATACTTACAGCAATGTTATTCTTTTTAATCTCTTCAAATTCTTTAACATCTTTTGTCATTACAGTAAAAAGAAAGATAGATAAGAAATTAACTATAGTAATAACAATTAGAATTATTATTAAGAAAAGCCCAGTATATTTTAATCCATCTAAGAGAATAATTCCATCATAGTCTACTTGATCCTGAATCATTCTTATAGAGTTTAGAATAGGTGCTTTGATTCCTGAAATAAGGTAGGCTACAGAAAACAACACACCAGAGCAGAATATAGCATATGCAGTATTACTTATATCAATTTCATATTTTTTTCTAATTAATTTATCGATTACTCTATAGCTTATGTACAGAACAAGTATTCCAATTAGAATAGAGATTCCTAATTCTAAAAGTCCGTAGTAAAATATTTTTTCATTCATAGTTTTAAGTTTTATAGGACAACGTCCCAATAATTAGTGTTTGAATAGTCTGGTGGAAGCATGCCTAGCCTCCAACCTGTATTTGTAGTTTCCCAAGTGTAGTAACGTTTTCCGTTATAATATTTATATCTTCCACTAGCTGAGATATTAACTCCTAAGATAGAGTGAGCATATAGCTCACTGTTTAAGATTACTACATCATAATTGTATCTTTTAAGAACAGTATATAAGAATACTGTTCTACTATCGCAGTCGCCTTTGAATTTGGACATAAACTCTAATGGTGAATATACTCCTGCATAAATATCCCCGTCACATTTTATTCCTGAATTCATTAATTCTCTTACTGTATTTTGCTCTCTATATGTTGTGTTACAGTCTTTCATGCTTACAATATTATATTCCATATTTTGAACAAAGCTAACCACAACATCAACAAACTCTCTTCTAGTAAAGTTATTGTTGTTCCATATCTTATCTAACATCGGATATACAAGGTCTAATTTAGATTTATCATAGCGATACATTCCTCTATAGAGTTCCCCCCAACTCTCTGCTTGTATTCTAGATTTATTCCATGTTGAACCAAACACATCACTATCTCTAACTCTAGTTACACCGCTATAATAATTGTTGTCATAATCATACCATTTTGACTTCCAACCTGTAGTTGTTGTGATGGCTTTTGGCCCTTCTTTAGGCTTAAAAGCTGCCTCATTATTATTTTGGTTCTTTTGAAAAAAATCTGTGAAAAAGATGGTGAATAGTGAATGGCCTATTATGAAGATAAAAAGAAATTTTACAAAAATTGAGAAAGACCGATTCATTACCATACTATCTATTTTCTCTTATTTTAATAAGAAGGAATGAGACAACGGTGATAACTAATAGAGCATACACAATAGAGTTGTATATGACTTCATTATTGATGCCAATTATCTCTCTAATCCCATCTAGGTGTAATGGGGTTTCTAATAAAGCAATCACAGAAATAACTAATAATAATGATTCTTGTTGTTTTTGTTGTTTTTCATTAACCTGCACTGCAAGAGTTTCTAATCTATTACTGATAAACTCTAAATCATCTTGGATCTCAAGGCCTTCTTTCATGCCTTTATGCATCTCATTTGGCAGAAAATTGAACGATATTTTATTAAAAAAGTATTTATTGTAAAATTTCTGAAAAGTTTTCCTTCTTTTCATTGGACTATTACTAAAATCATTTGAAATAATCTGTAAAGAGGACTTCATGTAGAGATTGAAGATATATATTGAAAAATAGACTTCATCCCAAGTCTTATGAGTATATATTTCATCTTTTTTATAGTTATTTGTACCAATAACCGTAAATGAATCTAGAATTGGTAGTGCCTCATAATTATTAAAACATGATATTTTATTTTCTAGTATCCGCTCCTGGTATGATTTGGAAGGACTACTGATGTCATTATTTTTAATGGTTCCAATTTTTGAACAAGTCCCGATTTCATAAAGCAGATGATCCCTTACATCTTTTTCATGTTTCAGGTCAATAATTAGATAGTTCTTAAATTTTGAACCAGCATATTGTTCAGAAGGAGTATTTTCTTCATAGAATTTCTTATTATTTAAAAGTATTTCAGAAACAAATTCTTTTAGTAGATACTTATTATTTTGGTATGTTATTTCTGTATTGTAACGATTCAAAGTATTAGATACATCAGATACATTTTCTAGAGTTAAATTATCTAAATTGTAACTTAATGAAAAAATAGCTCTCCTTTCTTTTTCTTCTTCTTCATGAAAAATAAATACTTCAATCTTTTTTAATATCAGTTTTATACTTATACTATCAATTTCAATTTCATAATCTAAATCTTTGTAGAGACGATCAACATTATTATTGTCAAACATTATCCCTAGAAACTCATTATGATAAGATTGTTTTAAAAAATTTATATCATTCTCATCTAACACATTTGGTGTTAAGCCCTTTTTAATCGATTTAATTTCAGAGTTAGTATAGTGTAGAAAACCGATTGATTTGTATAGTGTATGATCTATTTTCATAATATAAAATGCTTAGCAAAAGTAATAATTTATCTTAAAGAATATATTTACTCGAAACCTTTATTGATTTTCTTGCGTAATAAATAACAACTTAAAAATTACGCCTATACAATACATATACTTTTTTATTAATCTTAAAATTATTTATTATGAAAAAGTTAATGTTATGCTCAATCTTCTCAATTCTATTTTTTAACGCTTACTCACAAGATACGACCTGTACTTACTTTACAGGAAAAGAAGTATATGAATTTGATTACGAAATGGACACAATTCTATATTGGGAAGAACAAACTACTAAATTCTTTGAAATTGAAATTACATATGGCAATGTTTTATGTTTAGACTTAAGTGACCACAAGAAAAGATTTAGAAAAGTAATTACTGAATACTTTGATGGAGAAAAATCAGAGCAGTTTTTAGATAGCCAAGATGAGGTATACTTCACTCCAAGGGGAGTTGTAAAGATATATGTTGGTAGACCTACAATATTTAAAATATAAATTATGAGATATCTGTTATGTATGCTATTATCTATGCCAATTATCAGCTATTCACAAGCTGATCAGCTAAGAGCTGTTATAATTGTTGGTGATCTACAAGATGGTACTGTTTCAGCCATTAAAGAGATGGAAGAGATTCATTCGTTCTTTAAAAGTAAGAATGTGATAGTAAATACTTTTTATCATCCTAAAACAAGTTGGAAAGATATAGTTAGCGCATCAAAAGATGCTAGTTTTTTTGTGTATCGTGGGCATGGTATGAGCTGGCCAGATGGAAAATATGGTGGTTTAGATTTATATGAAGCTATTTCAAGTGAAGATATTATGAATGATTTACAGCTTCAATCTAACGCTATAATTATTTTTAAATCTGTTTGTGGGGGTGCCGGATCATCTGCTAGTGATGACGGTGATATTGGCATAAAAAAGGCCATAGAAAGAGTTTCAGATTATTCAAGACCATTCCTCAGTATTGGCGCTTCTGCCTACTATGCAGATAACTTTGGAAATGGTTGCCTTTCTTTCCTTAATGATTTCTTTGAAGGTAAAACAATCAAAGCATGTTTTGATAATTCAATTGGCTGGTCTGCAAAACTTGAAATAGAACAGCATTATAAATATGATAGAAGTAAAAGTATAGGAGTCGCTAGTTCTGATTGGGGAGGTACAGTTACAAAAACATCATATATAAATGGAGTAAAGTCAGTTAGAGAGGTTCCTGCAACTAAGGATTATGATATTGCCTATGTAGCTAATCCTAAATATAGTATATCTACTTTGAAAAGCAAATAATCTTTATATATTTGCTCTGTAATTCTGATGTAAAAAATAGCGAGGGACCTATTCGGGGACCTTTTGAGTTGTTATATCTAGTAGGTTTTAGTCTTGCTACCCCGACTAAATTTCCTTAATTTTTGTAATAAATAAGAACTGCTTTTGTGGTTCTTTTTTTATATAAAAAACACTCAAAAAACTCAATTAAAAAAAACGATAGAAACCATCAATATATTTTAAAAAAAAACATAAAAGATTGCATTCTATATTTAGTAAAAAAACATAACAATATATAAATCAGTTATTTAATCAATTATTTTGTACGTGTTTTACGTACTTGTCAATTTGATAGATTTTTGTAATTTGGCAGCTTGGTTACGACAAATACATTTTATTTTCTAAAATAATTATTATGAAAAAACTACTACTTACATTATTTTGCTTACCTATGCTTGGGTTTGGGCAAACAACAATTTGGTCAGATGATTGTTCTTCTGCTTCTACTTGGGTGTTTACTAATTCAAGTACATTAAATATTAATTGGGCTATTGAAATGGACCCTAATGCTACTCCAGCTGGAGGTAATTTAACTCCAATGGCATCTGCTTCAGCTGCCAATGGTTACATGATGGTAAGTTCTGATGCTGATGGAGGACCTGATGGAGATGGTACAACTATCTCAACAGAGTTTACTAATGCAACTCCAATTGATTTAACTCTTTATCCAAATGTTCAACTAACATTCCAGCATAATTTCAGATGGTGGGATGATACTAGAATTGTTAGAATTTCCCCTGATAATGGTCTTACTTGGGTAGAAATTGATGAGATTACTAATTATTGGAGTTATACTTATCCAAATCAATCTTCTGATAATCCTCATATGTCAACTTATGATATTTCTGCTGTGGCAGGAGGACAGTCGCAGGTTTTAGTTCAGTTCTATTATAATGATAATGATATTTGGGCTTGGTACTGGGCTGTAGATGATATTGCTATTTCTGAATTGCCTGATAACTTAGTTGTTTCTTCTGAAGAAGTAATGGGTGGTTGGTGGATCGGCTACCAAACTACTGGTGGTTTAGGTCAAGATTATACTTTTAATCCAATCTCTCAAGCAACTGCTAACCCTTATGCTTTTGAGGCTGTTTTAAGCAATGATGGGGTAGGAACACAAGATGTTACTATGCATGTAGAAGTTACTGAAGATGCTTCAGGTAGTAATGTTCTTTCTACTACTTCTAATGTTTTAACTTTAGCTGCAGGCGAACAAGATACTGTTGCTGCTAATGCAACATTTACTCCAGCAAATACTGGCTTATATACTATAGATATGTGGTCAGTAGCTGATTCAGCAGGTTTAGGTAACACGATAACTTATACTGATACTACAACTAAAATGACTATGGTTACTGATTATATTTACGGAAAAGATTATGGGCAAGCAGATGGTTACTGGCGTTTAAATAGTGCTAGTGGTTTTGGTTTTGAGATTTCTTCAACTTTTGATATGTATGCTAATGCAAATTTATATTCTGTAGATGCTCATATTTCTGATTGGTCAATAGTTGGTTCTGTAGTCTATGCAACTTTGTATGAAGAAGATATTTGGGGGGACCCAATTTTTTTAGATCAATCTGACCCTTACACAATTACTCAATATGATTTAGGAAATTGGATTAATGTTGATTTCTTATCATCTCAATCATTAATTGCTGGTACTGGATACAGAATTGCAATTGGAGCTGATATGCACCCAACTGACACTGTTGGTATTAATTTATCAGGTAATGGTGAGTATTCTTCTCAAGGGTTATATGATAAAGATGATTATTATGGCAGCTGGGGAGGGCCAACCTGGTACACTATTTCTGACATTCCAATGTTAAGAATGAACTTTGATCCTGCTTCAGTTGCTAGCTATGGTTGTACTGACCCTTTAGCGACTAATTACGATCCAACTGCAACAGTTGATGATGGAAGTTGTGTGTATTGTACATCATTATCGCTAAATATTAACCATATAAATATTAGCTGTAATGGAATGAATGATGGTAGTGCTACTGTAATTCCTAGCGGTGGAGTAGTGCCATATACTTACTGGTGGAGTAATGGGCAAACTACTGCAACAGCTCTAGGTTTAATTGCTGGAACTTATAGCTGTACAGTAATGGATGCAAATGGATGTCAAGTATCATCTTCTGTAAATGTCATCGAACCTTCAGCTTTAATTTCTACAATTCAACAGAATTCTGTTTCATGCTTTGGAGGAAATGATGGTAGTGCTACTGTAATTCCTAGCGGTGGAGTAGTGCCATATACTTACTGGTGGAGTAATGGGCAAACTACTGCAACAGCTCTAGGTTTAATTGCTGGAACTTATAGCTGTACAGTAATGG
>Ga0206123_10001248_pt1 | contig 24234 bp, 22 predicted proteins | sample Helgoland_Spring_2_FD_160086 | JGI IMG/M metagenome (GOLD analysis project Ga0206123, IMG submission 160086) | Pelagic subsurface seawater microbial communities from Kabeltonne, Helgoland, North Sea - Helgoland_Spring_Bloom_20160316_1 | ecosystem: Environmental > Aquatic > Marine > Epipelagic ...
CTAGTGCGTAAGTATCGTCGTTTGCGATTACTTTAATGTGCCACAAGGTATTTACGAGCATTGCGACGCTACTCGACATGCACCACAGGTTTCTTTACCGGCGTCGAATCCATGTCGCCCCCTGTTGTGTCAGCGGTTGATCGCTGAGTGGTTCATTGTAAGAGATGGGGCCGTGGAAGTCGAAGACAAGTGGCGGATGATTTCCTCTATAACAACGCTTTACAGGTATTGTCCGACAATCAAACCGCATAATACGTGTTTGTCATATTCAGGGTGCATTATCGCAGGGGTCGCACGGAGTGTGATCATTATTGAGGAGTGCAACCATGAACACGATCTTTCGGTCAGCCAACAAGGTGATAAGCAAGGCATGGGCGCCGGTGGCGTCGCATCCGTTGCTGGCCCGGTCGCTGCAACTGATGCTGACTCTGGCCCTCTACGCCGGTGGCGCCTACGCGGTGGCCTTGGTCAGCGGGGAGGCGCGGATTCCGCTGGTACTGTACGCGGTGTACTTCCTGCCCGCGGCGCTGCGCGCCTGGCTGCAGTTCTACTGGCGCTTGCGCGACGACGTGAAAGCGCTGGGCGGGCAACGCAGCAAGACCAACAAGGCGCTTTAAGGCGCCTCTGCAGGGTCTCTGGCGGTCCCCGCCGGCTTAGTGCTGGCGGAGGAGTCGCTGTTTCTGGCGTTTCCAGTCGCGCTCGCGCTCGGTGGCGCGCTTGTCGAATTTCTGCTTGCCCTTGGCCAGCGCGATATCCAGCTTCACCAGGCCGCGCTTCCAGTGCAGGTTCACCGGTACGCAGGTGAAGCCGTCTTTTTGCACCCCGCTGAACAGGCGCGCCAGTTCCTTGCGATGCAGCAACAGCTTGCGGGTGCGCTGGGGATCGGGCACGAAGTGGCTGCTGGCGGTGGGCAGGGGTTCGATGCGCGCACCGAACAGGAAGGCTTCGCCCTCTTTGAGCATCACGTAGGACTCGGTCAGGTTCCCCTTGCCCTCCCGCAACGCCTTCACTTCCCAGCCCTCCAGAGACAGACCCGCCTCGAAGAAATGTTCCAGGTGATAGTCGAAGCGCGCTTTGCGGTTCTGCGCAATGGCGCTTGGAGACGATTGTGTTTTCGATTTGCCCATGGGGCGGCGATTATAGAGAGTGCCCGCGGCCCTGGCGAGGGGCGTGACGAGGGTTTCTGTCCGGGGCGGTAGGTGAGCGGTTACCTACCCCGGCTTGAGCGGCTTGTCGAAAATCAAGACAATGGCCGGATTGCGTCGAGGGGTTAGTTACCGATGAAGAAGGAAGACAAGCCGGTCCATGGCATGTGGACCAGCCGGTGGGTATTTATTCTCGCCGCCACGGGTTCCGCCGTGGGATTGGGCAATATCTGGCGGTTTCCCTACATTACCGGGGAGTACGGAGGCGGTGCCTTCGTGGTGCTTTACTTGGCGTGCATCGCGCTGATGGGGATTCCAATCATGGTCGCGGAAGTGATGCTGGGGCGCCGTGGCGGGCTCAGCCCGATCCATTCCATGGGCCGGCTGGCGGAGCAGAGCAAGGTCACCCGGCGTTGGGCGGGCATCGGTTATCTGGGCGCCTTGTCGGGCTTTTTCATTCTTTCTTTTTACTCGGCGGTGGCCAGTTGGGCGCTGTACTACGTTTGGGAAGCGGCCCAGGGCGTTTTCCAGGGGATGACGGCGCTGCAATCGAAAGGCCATTACGAGGACATGCTTGCCCGTCCCTGGCTGCTGCTCGGCTCCCACACCCTGTTCATGGTGATCACCATGGGGGTGGTGGCGCTCGGGGTAAACCAGGGCCTGGAGCGGGCGGTGCGAGTGCTTATGCCGGTGTTGTTCGCATTGCTGGTGGTGCTGATCGGTTACGCCTCCACCACGCCTGGTTTTGAGGAGGGGGTGGGGTTCCTGTTCGCGTTTGATTTTTCCAAGCTGTCCGGTAAGGCGGTAATCGTCGCCGTGGGGCAGGCGTTTTTCACGCTCAGCCTGGGCATGGGCGCGATCATGGCTTACGGCGCCTATATGCCCCGTGAGATCAAGCATAAGAAGACCGGCCGGACGCGGCCGGTTTCCATTGTGTCGTCGGTGGTAACCATCGCGCTGCTCGACACCCTGGTCGCGCTGGGTGCCGGTCTTGCCATGTTCCCGTTGCTGTTCACCGGCGGCCTGGAAGTGGGGCAGGGGCCAGGCATGATGTTCGTGACCCTGCCGCTGGCGTTCGGTCAAATGCCGGGTGGCTTGCTGTTCGGAACCTTGTTTTTCGTGCTGGTGGTGTGCGCCGCCTGGAGTTCCTCCATTTCGTTGGGCGAACCGATGGTCGCCTGGTTGGTGGAGCGCGGTTTGCGGCGGGCGCCGGCGGCGTTAGTGGTGGGTCTGGCGGCCTGGGTGCTGGGTATCGGTTCGGTATTGTCGTTCAATGTCTGGAAGGACCACGAGTTCCTGGTCGGCACTTTCTTCGACAATATCGAATTTCTGTCCACCAGCGTGATGTTGCCGCTGGGCGGGTTGCTGATCGCTATCTTTGCCGGCTGGGTTATGAAGGAGACCCATGCGCGCAAGGAACTGGCAATGAAAAGCTTCCCGCTCTACCTGATCTGGCGGGCGCTGGTGCGGGTGGTGTCGCCGACGGCGGTGGTGGCTCTGTTTGTCTATTCGCTGTGGTCGGTGCTGGCGGCGGACGAGCCAGTCGACAATAACGCGGCCGCCGGCGAGGCTGGCCAGCAGCAGGCCGCGCCCGCCGCTGCACAGGCGGGTGCGGCTGGTCAGGAGGCGCGGTGATGGCGGCGGATCGCCTGCGTGTGGAGGTGGTCTACGCGCTGCCTGAAAAACAACGGCTGATCGCCCTGGATGTGCCACCGGGCACCACAATGCTGGAGGCGGCCCGTGAATCGGGTATCGCCGAGCAATTCGAGGGGCTGGATCTGGAGCGCGCCGCCATGGGCGTGTTCGGCAAGGCGGAACCGGCCCCGGCGCAGCGGGTGTTGGTGGATGGCGAGCGCGTGGAGATCTACCGGCCGCTTAAAATCGACCCCAAGGCAGCGCGCAAGGCCCGCGCGGAGCGGGCCGGCAAGGAAGGCGGCTAATCAGCCAGGCCCGTTAACAGCGGTCAGGAGCGCGGCAGGGGAACGGTGGTGGCGTCCGGCGTGCTCTGAGAGCCGGGCGTCGGCTCAGGATCGTTGATCGGTTCCGGATCGACCACGTTGTCTTCCTTGCGGTCCCGGGCACGCTGTTCCAGTTCCCGATCGCGCCGGCCGGAGGTGCGCTCGCGCACGTCGTTGGCCGGCTCGCCGTCATAATGGCTGTAGTTGCCGCCCTCGAAGAACACCACGATTTGCTGTTCCACGGTGTCCGCGTTACCGGTCTGGTAGTGCAGCAGGTAGAACCAGGTGTCAGAGGTGAACGGGTCGGTCAGGGTCGGCGGACCAAGCACGAAGCGCACCTGCTCCGGCGTCATCCCCGGCCGCAGATCGGCGAGCATCTGCTCGGTAACCACGTTACCCTGCGGGATATCGATACGATATACCCCCGGGAAGCGCAGGGAACTACAACCGGCCAGAAGGGCGGTCAATAACAGCGATAGTGCGATGATCCTTGGCATGGTGTTTCGACTTGGCATAATGTTCGGGCGATAATACAGACTTGGTAACAGGGGACAAGGTTCCCGAGAGAACCCGACATCCTCCACGGCGGCATACGGAGCAAAGACATTGGATAATCAGGATCTTAGGAAAGCGGGCCTCAAGGTGACCCTGCCGCGAATGAAAATTCTGCAGCAGTTGGAGTCCTCCGAGGCACGCCATCTCAGCGCCGAGGACATTTACAAGGCATTGATGGACTCCGGTGAAGACGTAGGGCTGGCCACTGTGTACCGGGTGCTGACCCAGTTCGAGCAGGCCGGCATCGTGCTGCGCCACAATTTCGAGGGCGGTTCGGCGGTCTTCGAGCTGGCCGACGAAGAGCATCATGACCACATGGTGTGCATGGAAACCGGCGAAGTGGTGGAGTTCATGGACGATGAAATCGAAACGCGCCAGCACATGATCGCTGATAAGCACGGTTATGAAATCGTCGACCATTCCCTGGTCCTCTACGTGAAACCGAAAAGCAAGAAGCGTTAGCGGCCTGCTAGGGCCTGCTCTCACCGGTTACATCACGCCACCCTTTGGCCTTTGTCCAGCATTTCCCGGGCATGGGTCAGAGTGGATTCCGTGATCTCCACGCCTCCCAGCATACGAGCGACTTCCTCCACCCGGGCCCCGGTGTCCAGGCCCTGGATTCGGGTGTGGGTGGTGTCCTTGCCCTGGATTTTGTGAACCTGCCAGTGCTGGTGACCCTGAGCAGCCACCTGTGGCTGATGGGTAATGCAAAGCACCTGGGCGTGTTCGCCCAGCCCGCGCAGCAGGCGGCCGACAATTTCAGCCACGCCGCCGCCCACGCCCACGTCCACCTCGTCGAACACCAGGCTGGGCACGGTCAGATTGCGCGCGCAAATCACCTGGATCGCCAGGCTCACCCGTGATAACTCACCGCCGGACGCTACCTTGGCGAGTGCGCGTAATGGCTGGCCGGGATTGGCGGAAAAACGGAATTCCACTTCTTCCAGGCCGTCCGGTCCGGGTTTGCTTTCTTCCAGCACGGTTTCCAGCCGCGCCGCTTTCATGCCCAGGGCCTTGAGTTGTTTCTGGATTTGCTGGGTGAGCCGCGTGCCGGCTTCGCGACGCCGCCGCCCCAGCGCTCGGGCGCTGTCCATGTAGGTGTCACGGGCCTGTTGTTCCGCCGTAGCCAGCGCCTCCAGGTGTTCGTCGAAGTGCTCCAGGGTGTCGGCTTCCTCGGCTAATTTCCGGTGGTGTTCGATCAGTTCCTCCGGACGCAGGCGATGTTTGCGGGCCAGCGTGTAAGTCTGGTCCAGTCGCTCTTCCACCTGGCTGAGCCGCTGCGGGTCCAGGTCCAGCTTCTCCAGGTAGTGGCGCAGATCTTCGGCGGCGGCCTCCACCTGTAGCCGGGCGGATTCCACGGTATCGAATACCGTGGCCAGGGCGTCGTCGCTACGGCGTGCCTCTTCCACCCAGTGGATGACCTGGCCGAGTTGGTCGTTGCAGGTGCCGTCCTCGCCGTCGTACAGGGCGGTGACCGCCTGCTGACAAAGTCGTATCAGGGCTTCCGCGTTACCCAGCCGCTGCTGCTCCTGTTCCAGTTCAGGCAGTTCCCCTTCCACCAGGGCGAGTGCGTTGAGCTCTTCGAGTTGAAAGCGAAGCAGTTCCTGGCGCTCGGTTTGCTCGCGGGCCCCGGCCAGGGCCTGATCGTGGGCGCGGCGCGCTTTTTGCCAGGCGCGCCAATGTTCGCGCACCTGTTCGGTCTGGGTGCCGGCTTCGGCGAAGTTGTCCAGTAACTGCCGGTGGGTCTCCTTGCGCAACAGGGATTGGTGTTCGTGCTGGCTGTGGATGCTGATCAGCATCTCGCCCAGTTCGCGGACCTCGGTGAGCGGTGTCGGGGTACCGTTGATATAGGCCCGTGAGCGGCCGTCGGCACGCACCGTGCGGCGCAGAAGGCATTCGTTGCCGTTGTCCAGTTCCCGTTCGCTCAGCCAGGCGCGGGCCGACGGATTGTCGGCCACGTCGAAGGTGGTCAGCACCTCCGCGCGATCGCAACCGGGGCGTACCACGGCGCTGTCGGCGCGTTCGCCGAGGGTCAGCGACAGGGCGTCGATAATCACCGATTTGCCGGCGCCGGTTTCGCCGCTGATCACGGTGAGGCCGGGTTCCGGCTCCAATTCGAGCTGGTCGACGGTGGCGAAATGGCGAACGCTGAGGTGCGTGAACATGGACTGTCCTTTTGGCCAGTAGTAAGTCGATATTAGGCGATTCTGATGGTCAGTGTAAGCCCCGTGCCGGTATCGCGGTGCGCCGGCGTGCGGAGAAGGCCCGTTCCATGGTTATACTGATGGCTCGTCACGAGTAATAGAAGTATGGCCAAGTTGGAATTGAACGAACGCAAACAACGGTTGTTGATGGCGCTGGTGGAGCGACACATCCGCCACGGTCAGCCGGTGGGCTCGAAAACCCTGGCCACCGGTAGCGGGCTGGCGGTGAGCCCGGCCACTGTCCGCAATCTGATGGCGGAGCTGGAGGATCTGGGCTTGCTGTCCAGCCCGCACACGTCCGCCGGGCGGGTGCCCACCGAGCGCGGTTATCGGCTTTACGTGGACACCTTGCTGGCATCCAGCACCATGGAGCGTCCGGACAACGCGCGGTTGCGCGAAGAGCTCCGCCAGATGCTGGCGCCGGACCAGTCGCCGCAGGCGCTGGTGTCGCAGGCGTCGCGGAGTCTGGCGGAACTGACCCGCATGGCCGGCCTGGTGGCGGTGCCACGCCGGGACGTCACCACGCTGCGGCAAGTCGAATTCCTGCCGCTGTCCGGTCAGCGGGTGCTGGTGGTGCTGGTGGTGAATCGCTCCGAGGTGCAGAACCGTATCATTCACACCAGCCGGGATTACGACGAGGCGGAGTTGCGTCAGGCCGCCAACTACATCAACAAAACTTACGCAGGCTGCGATCTGGACAACATCTGCGAAGGGTTGCTGAGCACCATGGACGCTGACCGGGCGCAGATGGACGTGCTTATGCAGGCGACCCTGGATATCGCCGGTAAGGCCTTGCGTCCGGAACACAAGGACTCGGATTACGTGGTGTCCGGGGAGTCCAATCTGCTGGAAGGCGGCCAGATGGACAGCATCGAGAAGGTCCGCGACCTGTTCGACGCCTTCAGCCGCAAGCGCGATATCCTGCATTTGCTGGAACGCAGTATAAAGGCGGATGGGGTGCAGATTTTTATCGGCCGGGAATCCGGCTATCAGCCGTTCGAGGAGTACTCCCTGGTTTCGGCGCCTTATAAGGTCGATAACGGCCCTGTGGGTGTGCTGGCGGTGGTTGGCCCGACCCGCATGGACTATGAAAAGGTAATCCCCACCGTCGACATCACCGCCCGCATCCTCTCCGCCGCGCTCACGCAACTCTAAGAACAGTTAACAGCGAAAACCCCGCGTGCCGCCGACTCCGGGGCCTGTGGGAGGGCGGCGTGCCCTCGATTGGCCGGCGCGGGCACGGCCTTTACGAGGCACCGTGCTCGCCCGCGCACTATTAACTATTCACCGTTAACTGTTCACTGCCCCACCTTCTTCCCTTGAATCCCGTCTCGCAGTTCCCATATCTTTGCCGGCTTTCCCAGAATTCGGGACGTGTGGAGTGGATATGAGCGAACAGGACAAGCAACAACAGAGCGAACAACAGGCTCGAGCCCAGGATGAGCAGGGCTTTGCCGACACCGAGGCGGTGACCGGCGAGATTGAGACCGCGGCCGCGGACGCGCCCTCGACGCGGGAAGGGCCGTCAGAGGAAAAGGGGCCTTCAGTAGACGAAGAGCTGGCGCAGACGCAGGAGCGGCTCGCCAAGGTGGAGAAGGCTCTGGCCGAAGCCGATGTCCGTGCCCAGGCCGAGATGCAGAACGTGCGTCGCCGGGCCGAACGGGACGTGGAAAGCGCCCACAAGTTCGCGCTGGAGAAGTTCGCCGGTGACATCCTCACCGTGGCGGACAGCCTGGAACGGGGGCTGGCCACTCTGGACCCCGAGAACGAGGCCCTCAAACCGGCCCGTGAAGGGCTGGAGCTCACCTTGAAGGTGCTGCTCGATGTGTTCGCCAAGTACAACCTGGAACAGATCGATCCGCAGGGCCAACCGTTCAATCCGGAGCATCATGAGGCCATGACCATGATCCCGGCGCCGGACGTGGAGCCGAATTCCGTGGTCGATGTGATGGAAAAAGGCTATCAACTCAACGGCCGTTTGATTCGTCCGGCCCGGGTGATCGTCAGCAAGGCTTAAGCGGGCTTTCCGCGGACTCTTGAAAAGAACAGGCCAGCCGCCATATAGCTGGCAAGTCAAACAGATTCAGCCGTCCGGGTCGTTATTCAGAAATCCGGACCGTATGAAGGAGAAGGAATCGTTATGGGTAAGATCATCGGTATTGACCTGGGTACCACCAATAGCTGCGTAGCAGTCATGGAAGGGGACAAAACCAAGGTTATCGAGAACGCCGAAGGCGCGCGTACCACGCCTTCCATCATCGCCTACACCGAGGACAACGAAATCCTCGTTGGTCAGGCGGCCAAGCGCCAGGCGGTGACTAACCCCACCAACACCCTGTACGCGGTGAAGCGCCTGATCGGCCGTCGTTTCGACGACGACGTGGTGCAGAAGGACATCAAGATGGTGCCCTACAAAATCGCCAAGGCCGACAATGGTGACGCCTGGGTGGAAGTGAAGGGCGAGAAGCAGGCGCCGCCGCAGATCTCCGCGCAGGTTCTCAAGAAAATGAAGAAGACCGCGGAAGACTACCTCGGCGAGGAAGTCACCGAGGCGGTGATCACCGTGCCCGCCTACTTCAACGACTCCCAGCGCCAGGCCACCAAGGACGCCGGTCGTATCGCCGGCCTCGAGGTCAAACGCATCATCAACGAGCCTACCGCCGCGGCCCTGGCCTATGGCCTGGACAAGAAAGGTGGTGATCGCACCATCGCGGTGTACGACCTGGGCGGTGGTACCTTTGATATCTCCATCATCGAGATCGCCGAAGTGGACGGTGAGCACCAGTTTGAAGTGCTGGCGACCAACGGCGACACCTTCCTGGGTGGTGAGGATTTCGATCTGTCGATCATTAATTTCCTCGCCGATCAGTTCAAGGCGGACTCCGGCATTGATCTGGGCGGTGACGCCCTTGCCATGCAGCGCCTCAAGGAAGCGGCCGAGAAAGCCAAGATTGAGCTTTCCTCCGCCGAGCAGACCGAGGTCAACCTGCCGTACATCACCGCCGACCAGAGCGGTCCCAAGCACCTGGTGGTGAAGCTTACCCGCGCCAAGCTGGAATCCCTGGTTGAGCAGCTCGTGAGCCGCTCCCTGGATCCGTGCAAGACCGCGCTCAGCGACGCCGGCGTGAAAGCGTCCGATATCACCGACGTGATTCTGGTGGGCGGTCAGACCCGCATGCCGATGGTGCAGAAGAAAGTCGCCGACTTCTTCGGCAAGGACGCCCGCAAGGACGTGAACCCGGACGAAGCGGTGGCCGTTGGTGCCGCCATTCAGGGTGCGGTCCTGGCCGGCGATGTCACCGACGTACTGCTGCTGGACGTCACCCCGCTGACCCTGGGCATCGAAACCATGGGCGGTGTGATGACCCCGCTGATCGAAAAGAACACCACCATCCCGACCAACGCGTCGCAGGTGTTCTCCACCGCCGAAGACAATCAGAGCGCGGTGACCGTGCACGTGCTTCAGGGTGAGCGTAAGCAAGCCGGCCAGAACAAGTCCCTGGGGCAGTTCAATCTGGAAGACATCCCCACCGCGCCGCGCGGTGTGCCGCAGATCGAAGTGACCTTCGACATCGACGCCAGCGGTATCCTGCATGTTGGCGCCAAGGACAAGGCCACCGGCAAAGAGCAGAGTATCCAGATCAAAGCCTCTTCCGGTCTCTCCGACGATGAAGTGGATCAGATGGTTAAGGACGCCGAAGCGCACGCCGACGAAGACCAGAAGTTCGAAGAGCTGGTTCAGGCGCGCAACCAGGGCGATCACTTGGTGCACGCTACTCGCAAGACTCTCGAGGAAGCCGGCGATAAGGCTTCCGATGAGGAGAAAGAGGCGATCAACACGGCCATCAGTGAGCTGGAAGAAGCTCTGAAAGGCAGTGACAAGGACGACATTGACGCCAAGACCAAGGCGCTTACCGAGGCCTCCGGTTCCCTGGCGCAGAAGATGTATGCCGAAGCTCAGCAGGCCGAAGGCGGCGAAGCCGGTGATGGCGAGCAGCCGAAGTCCGGTGATGATGTGGTCGACGCTGAATTCGAAGAAGTGGACGACGATAAGAAGAAGTGATGGAGGCCGGACGCCGGGCGCTCGACGCTGGACGCTGAAAAAAGCGGGCCAGGTTGAGCGTCAGGCGTCAGGCGTCACTAAACCCATTGTACCGCCGGCTTGGTTGCCGGCGTTTCTGCTTCACGGCAAGTTGAAGTGACTATGTCCAAACGTGATTATTACGAAGTGCTGGGAGCGTCCAAGGACGCCAGCCAGCAGGATTTGAAAAAGGCGTATCGTCGCCTGGCGATGAAATACCATCCGGACCGTAACCCGGATGACCAGGAGGCCGTGACCAAGTTCAAAGAGGCAAAGGAAGCCTACGAAGTGCTCTCCGACGAGCAAAAGCGTGCCGCTTATGATCAGTTCGGCCATGCCGGGGTTAACGGCCAGGCCGGCGGCCAGGCCGGCGCCGGTGGCTTTGGCGGCGGCGGCTTCGGTGATATTTTCGGGGACATTTTCGGCGATATTTTCGGTGGCGGTGGTGGCCGCCGCGGGCCGGCCCGCGGCGCGGACCTGCGTTATACCCTGGAACTGAGCCTGGAGCAGGCGGTTCGCGGCTGTGAAGAGAAGATCCGCGTGCCGAGCTGGGATCCCTGTGATGTCTGCGAGGGCTCCGGCGCCAAGCCCGGTGAGCAGCCGGTTACTTGTCCGACTTGTGCGGGCATGGGTCAGGTGCGCATGCAGCAGGGCTTTTTCACGGTGCAACAGGCCTGCCCGACATGCCACGGCGAAGGTCGGGTGATCGAAAACCCCTGCGACCACTGCGGTGGCCAGGGTCGGGTGCAGACCACCAAGACCTTGTCGGTGAAAATTCCCGCCGGCGTCGATACCGGCGACCGCATCCGGTTGGCCGGTAAGGGCGAAGCTGGCATGCAGGGCGCGCCGCCCGGTGACTTGTACGTGCAGGTTGCGGTACGAGAGCACAGCATTTTCAAGCGCGACGGCGAGAATCTGCACGTGGAAGTGCCGGTCAGCTTCGTGGATGCCTCCTTGGGGGGTGAATTGGAAGTGCCTACACTGAATGGCCAGGTGAAGTTGAAGGTCCCGGCGGAAACACAAACCGGCAAGCTGTTCCGCCTGCGCGGCAAAGGTGTGGCGCCGGTTCGCGGTGGCCCCCCAGGGGATCTGCTTTGCAAGGTGGTGGTGGAAACCCCAGTGAAGCTTTCCAGCGAGCAGAAAGACTTGCTGCGTCAGTTTCAGGAGTCCATGGACAAAGGCGGCGAGCGGCACAACCCTCGTCGTACCAGTTGGTTCGAGGGTGTGAAGCGCTTCTTCGACGGGCTGTAAGCTACCTTGTGACAGCGGGCATGATTTAACCGAGCAGCGGACAAACGTGATGAAAGTAGGCATTATCGGCGCCGCCGGGCGCATGGGGCGAATCCTGATGGAGGCCACACTGGCCAATCCGGATACCGAATTGGCCGCCGCGGTGGATGTGCCCGGCTCCAGTCTGATCGGCACCGACGCCGGTGAACTCATGGGGCAGGGCCGCCTGGGTGTGACGCTGGTGGATAATCTGGAGCAGGTGGCCGGTGACGCGGAGGTGTTTATCGACTTCACGGTGCCGGAGGCGACGGTGCGCAATATTGAAATCTGCCGCGCCGCCGGGACTCGAATCGTGATCGGCACCACCGGTTTGAGTGCGGATCAGCAAGCGGATCTGCGTGCCGCCGCTGAGGACATCGCTATTTGCTTCGCGCCAAACTACTCGATCGGCGTCAATCTTTGTTTCAAGCTATTGGAAACCGCCGCCGGCGTGCTTGGTGACGATGTCGATATCGAAGTGCTCGAGGCGCATCATCGCCATAAGATTGATGCCCCTTCCGGCACCGCTTTGCGCATGGGCGAGGTGGTGGCCCAGACCCTGGGCCGCGATCTGGAGCAGTGCGCGGTGTACGGTCGAGAGGGGCGCACCGGCGAGCGCCGACGGGAAACCATCGGTTTTGAAACCATCCGTGCCGGCGACATTGTCGGTGAGCATACCGTGCTGTTCGCCGCCGAGGGCGAGCGGGTGGAGATTACCCACAAGGCGTCCAGCCGGATGTCGTTCGGCCGCGGCGCGGTGCGCGCCGCGGTATGGCTGGCGGGCCGGCAAACCGGCCTGTTCGACATGCAGGATGTGCTTGGTCTGGCCGGCGAAAGCGCCGGTTGGGGCAAGCGTTAGGGCGTAATTCAGAGACTCCCTGAAGACTCGGCGTGACAGCGTGCCGTGAACGTCCTAAAATACGGCCCTGCCCAAGATGGGCGAGCGGGTGGCCGAGTGAAGATGTATATTTCCTGAAAAGCGAGGTGGAGCAATCCACCTCGCTTTTTTGCGAACCCAGCCAGGCGGCTGCGGTTATGCACGGCCCCCGCCACCGATCTCCCAAGTCCCTATCCGCCAGGAGGTTGCGTTGACGGTACCCGCCATACTAGCTCTGGAAGACGGCAGTCTCTTTCGGGGTGTCGCCATTGGCGCCACGGGTGAAACCGTGGGTGAAGTGGTGTTCAACACCGCCATGACCGGCTATCAGGAAATTCTCACCGATCCGTCTTACGCCAAGCAGATCGTGACCCTGACTTATCCGCACATCGGCAATACCGGGGTCAACCCGGAAGACGATGAATCCGATCGCGTCTGGGCCGCCGGCCTGGTAATCCGTGATCTCACCCTGACCGTAAGTAACTGGCGTGCCCAGGAATCCTTGCCGGAATACCTCAAGGCCAGGGAGATTGTCGCTATCGCCGACATCGATACCCGCCGACTGACGCGTATTCTGCGCGACAAGGGCGCCCAGAACGGCTGCATTCTGGCCGGTGACGACGTCGATGAGGCGCGCGCCCTGGCCGCGGCCCGCGGCTTCCCGGGTCTGAAAGGCATGGATCTGGCCAAGGAAGTCAGTGTTAAGGAGCCCTATGAGTGGCAAGAGGGCACCTGGGACCGGGTGACGGGGCACCGCGAGCAAAGCGATACCCGTTACCATGTGGTCGCTTACGATTACGGCTGCAAGCGCAATATTTTGCGCATGCTGGCGGATCGGCACTGCAAACTCACGGTGGTGCCCGCCCAGACCCCCGCTTCCGAGGTGCTGGCGATGCGGCCCGACGGTGTCTTCCTGGCCAATGGGCCGGGTGATCCGGAGCCCTGTGATTACGCCATTACCGCGATCCGCGAGATTCTCGATACCAGCTTGCCGGTGTTCGGCATCTGTCTCGGCCACCAATTGCTCGGTCTGGCCAGCGGTGCCCGCACCCTGAAGATGAAGCATGGCCATCACGGCGCCAACCATCCGGTCAAAAACCTGGAAGACGGCACGGTGATGATCACCAGCCAGAACCACGGCTTTGCTGTCGACGAAAGCACCTTGCCGGATAACGTGAAAACCACCCATGTGTCGCTGTTCGACGGATCGCTGCAGGGTATTCATCGCACCGACGTGCCGGCATTCAGCTTCCAGGGGCATCCTGAAGCGAGCCCGGGGCCGCGCGACTGCGCTCCTCTGTTCGATCATTTTATCGAGCTGATGGCGGCACACCGAACCGGCTGAGGGCCGGTGCGTGGTCCCGCTTGCACGCTTCATGCTTGCAAGCGGGGACGCGAAATAAAGGGTTTGCGCGTTAGCGTGTTGCGTGTTGCGTGTAAGCATTTGGAACGAGGTCTGACGGTTAGCACCTATGCCCAAGAGAACTGATATTCAAAGCATCCTCATCATCGGCGCCGGCCCGATCGTGATCGGCCAGGCTTGCGAGTTCGACTACTCCGGTGCCCAGGCCTGTAAGGCGCTGCGCGAGGAAGGCTTCCGGGTGATCCTGGTGAATTCCAACCCGGCCACGATCATGACCGATCCGGCCATGGCCGACGCCACTTACATCGAGCCCATTACCTGGGAGACGGTGGCCAAGATCATCGAAAAGGAACGTCCCGACGCATTGCTGCCCACCATGGGCGGTCAGACCGCGCTCAACTGTGCGCTTGATCTGGAGCATCATGGCGTCCTGGACAAGTTCGGCGTGGAGATGATCGGCGCCAATGCGGACACCATCGACAAAGCCGAAAACCGTGACCGCTTCGACAAGGCGATGAAAAACATCGGTTTGGAATGCCCCAAGGCGAAGATAGCGAAAACCATGGATCAAGCCTGGGAGATCCAGCAGGAGCTGGGGTTCCCATCGATTATCCGGCCGTCGTTCACAATGGGCGGCTCCGGTGGCGGCGTGGCGTACAACAAGGAAGAGTTCGAGGAAATCTGCACTCGCGGGTTCGATCTTTCCCCCACCCACGAGCTGCTGATCGACGAATCGCTGCTGGGCTGGAAGGAATACGAGATGGAGGTGGTTCGTGATAAGAACGACAACTGCATCATCGTATGCACCATCGAAAACTTCGACCCGATGGGCGTGCACACCGGTGATTCCATCACCGTGGCGCCGGCACAGACGCTGACCGACAAGGAATTTCAGGTGATGCGCGACGCCTCGTTGGCGGTGTTGCGCGAGATCGGCGTTGAAACCGGCGGTTCCAACGTGCAATTCGGCATGTGCCCGGATACCGGCCGCATGGTGGTGATCGAGATGAATCCGCGGGTTTCCCGCTCCTCGGCGCTGGCCTCCAAGGCCACCGGTTTCCCGATTGCCAAGGTGGCCGCCAAACTGGCGGTGGGCTATACCCTGGATGAGCTCCAGAACGAGATCACCGGCGGCGCCACCCCGGCCTCCTTCGAGCCCTCCATTGATTACGTGGTCACCAAGATTCCGCGTTTCAATTTCGAAAAATTCGCCGCCGCCGACCCGGTGCTCACGACTCAGATGAAATCCGTGGGCGAGGTGATGGCCATCGGCCGTAATCTGCAGGAGTCTCTGCAGAAGGCGCTGCGCGGGCTGGAAACCGATTCGGTGGGCTTCGACCCCAAGATCGATCTGAACGCGCCGGACGCTTCCGAGCGTATCGCCCAGCAGTTATCGACGCCCGGCCCCGAACGTATCTGGATTATTGGTGACGCTTTCCGCAGCGGCTTGAGCGTCGACGATGTTTTCCACATCACGCAGATCGACCGCTGGTTCCTGGTGCAAATCGCTGATCTGATCGCCGAAGAGCAGCGGCTCGAACCGGGCAGTTTCAGCGAGCTGGACAAGATCCGTCTGTATGCCCTCAAGCGTAAAGGCTTCTCCGACGCGCGCCTGGCCCAGTTGCTCGGCGTCAAGGAGGCGGATGTACGCGCCAAGCGCCGTGAGCTGAATGTGCAGCCGATCTTCAAGCGTGTTGACACCTGCGCCGCCGAGTTCGCCACCAGCACGGCGTACATGTACTCCAGCTATGACGAGGAGTGCGAATCCAAGCCCTCCGACCGCGACAAAATCATGGTGATCGGCGGCGGCCCCAACCGTATTGGTCAGGGCATTGAGTTTGATTATTGCTGTGTGCACGCGGCCTTCGCGATGAAGGACGATGGCTACGAAACCATCATGATCAACTGTAACCCGGAGACCGTTTCCACCGACTACGATACCTCCGACCGGTTGTATTTCGAGCCGGTGACCCTGGAAGACGTGCTCGCCATTGTCGACATCGAGAAGCCCAAGGGGGTGATCGTCCAGTACGGAGGCCAGACGCCGCTGAAGCTGGCTCGCGAGCTGCAGGCCGCCGGCGTGCCGATCATCGGCACCAGTCCGGATGCTATCGACGAAGCGGAAGACCGGGAACGGTTCCAGCACATGGTCAATAAGCTGGGGCTCAAGCAGCCGCCCAACCGCACCGCCCGTTCCATGGACGAGGGCATCAAACTGGCCGAGGAAATCGGTTACCCGCTGGTGGTGAGGCCGTCCTATGTGCTCGGCGGCCGGGCCATGGAGATCGTTTATAACGAGGCGGAGCTGCGCAGCTATATGAACAATGCGGTGAGCGTTTCCAACGACTCACCGGTATTGCTTGACCGTTTCCTGGACGACGCCATCGAAGTGGATGTGGATGCCATTTGCGACGGTACCGACGTGGTTATCGGCGGTATTATGCAGCATATTGAGCAGGCCGGTGTGCACTCCGGTGACTCCGCATGCTCGTTGCCGCCGTACTCCCTGGACAAGCGCGTGCAGGATGTGATGCGCGAGCAGTCCGCGGCCATGGCCCTGGAGTTGGGCGTGGTGGGGCTGATGAACGTGCAGTTCGCCGCTAAAGGCGACGAGGTTTACGTGCTGGAAGTGAACCCGCGGGCGTCTCGCACGGTCCCCTATGTATCCAAGTGCATCGGTGTGTCCCTGGCCAAGGTGGCGGCACGTTGTATGGCCGGTATCTCGCTCAAGGCGCAAGGGTTCACCGAAGAGGTGACGCCGCGGCATTACTTTGTCAAAGAGGCGGTGTTCCCGTTCGCGAAATTCCCGAAAGTGGATCCGATCCTGGGGCCGGAAATGAAGTCCACCGGTGAAGTGATGGGCATTGGCGCCACCTTCGCGGAAGCGTTTGGCAAGGCATCCCTGGGAGCCGGCGAGCGGCTACCTGAAAGCGGCACCGCCTTTATTTCCGTGCGTGACGCGGACAAGGCCGCCGCTGTCGAAGTGGCCCGTTCCCTGATCGGTCACGGCTTCCGCCTGGTGGCCACCCGTGGCACCGCCGGCATGCTTGCCGAGGCCGGGCTGGAGGTGAAGCCGGTTAATAAAGTATTGGAAGGACGGCCGCACATCGTCGACATGATCAAAAACGACGAGGTGGCTCTGATCGTTAATACCACCGAAGGCAAGCAGGCGATTCGCGACTCGTTCGCGATCCGTCGCTCCGCTTTGCAGCACAAGGTGTTTTACACCACCACCATTACGGCGGCCCATGCGGTCTGTCAGGCAATGGCGATCAGCGGTGAACCCGAAGTTCGCCGGCTGCAGGACCTGCACGCCGAAATGCATTAACCGTAAGTCGCCTCGGGTCCGCCCCGGGGCGGACCCAAGGAAGACATAAAGAGGTTAATCCTATGCAACGTGTTCCCATGACCACCGCGGGCGCCGAGGCCCTGCGCAAGGAACTCGATCAGCTTAAGAAAGTGGATCGCCCGCGTATTTCCGCCGCCATCGCCGAAGCCCGCGAGCACGGTGATCTCAAGGAAAACGCGGAATACCACGCGGCCCGCGAGCAGCAGGGTTTTTGCGAGGGCCGTATCCAGGACATCGAGAGTAAGATCTCCAACGCCCAGATCATCGATATCACCGCCATTCAGAACACCGGTAAGGTGATTTTCGGCGTCACGGTGACGATCGTGGATGTGGATTCCGACGAAGAGAAGGTCTACCAGATCGTCGGTGATGATGAGTCGGACATTAAGAACGGCAAACTCAGCGTCAATTCACCGATCGCCCGTGGTCTGATCGGCCGGGAAGAGGGCGACACGGTGCAGATTGACACCCCGGGCGGGACCAAGGAATACGAGGTCGATAAAGTCGAGCATATTTGACGTCAGACGTCAGACGTCAGCGCGCAGCACGTTGGACAGTTTCGGGTCCGGTTTGGCGGCGGCGCGATAGATCAGGGCGATGTTGCCAACACGTTGCACCAGGTCCGCGCCGGTGGCTTCGCACAGGCTTGCCACCATGTCGGCGCGCTGCTCCCGGGTGGAAGCGTTGATCTTTACTTTGATCAGTTCGTGGTCTTCAAGGCGGCCCTCCAATTCTTCCAGGAAGGTTTCCGTGAGACCCTTGTCGCCGGAAATCAGCACCGGCTTGAGATGGTGGCCGATACGGCGCAGGCGTTTCTTGTCCTGTTGGCTCAAAGGCATGGTGTTCTCCAAAAACGGAGCGCCATTCTAGGGCCTGTGCGCCCTATTTGCATCCGGCAGGCGCGTTATTCCGGTGTAAACCCAGACGTAAACCCAGGCAGACTATGGCGAAATCGAAAAGCAGCCAGCGTTGGCTCAAGGAGCACTTTCACGATCACTGGGTGGCCCGCGCCCAGGCTGAAGGATATCGCTCCCGGGCCAGTTTCAAGCTGTTGGAAATCCATGAAAAGGACAAGCTTTTCCGGCCCGGGATGACGGTTCTGGACCTGGGGGCCGCGCCGGGCGGCTGGTCTCAGGTGGCGGGTCGGCTGGTGGGTTCACGGGGTACTGTGGTGGCCAGCGATATTCTCGCCATGGACGCGATTCCGGACGTGACGTTCGTGCAGGGCGATTTCCGGGAGCAACAGGTCTATGAGCAAATAGTGGCCCAATTGGAAGGGCGGAAGGTCGACCTTGTATTGTCCGACATGGCCCCCAATATGAGTGGTAACAGGGCGGTGGACCTGCCCCGCTCCATGTATCTGGCTGAATTGGCTCTGGACATGGCGCTCAGTGTTCTGGAGCCCCGGGGTGCCTTTCTGGTCAAGGTGTTCCACGGCGAAGGATTCGATCAGTATCGCAAAGCCCTGCAGGGGCATTTCCAGCGGGTGGTCAGCCGTAAACCGGCGTCCAGCCGACCGCGCTCTACCGAGGTGTACCAATTGGGGTCGCACCTGAAGTAGTGTAGAGTTGAAAGTCTGTCAGTACGCGCGTATGCGCCCATTAAGGCGAGGTCTCCCTTGAACGACATGACCAAGAATATTGTGCTGTGGCTGGTGATCGCCGGGGTGCTTTATGTAGTGGCTTCCAGCATCAACACGCAGCCCACGCAGCAAATGCTGAATTACTCCGCGTTCATCGATAACGTGGAGAACGGCAATGTGGACCAGGTCACAATCGGTGATACCCGCATTTCCGGCGAAATGAACGACGGTACCCGCTTTGAAACCGTTAAACCGCCGGCCATGGACACCAACCTGATCCCCACGCTGATTCAGAATGAAGTGGAAGTCACCGGGAAGGAGCCTGAGCGTCAGGGCTTCCTCACTCAGCTGTTCCTGTCCGTGTTGCCGATTCTGCTGATCCTGGCGATTTTCATTTTCTTCATGCGCCAGATGCAGGGCGGCGGCAAAGGCGGCGGTGGCCCGATGACGTTCGGCAAGTCCAAGGCCCGGTTGATGGGCGAGGACCAGATCAAGACCACCTTCGCCGATGTGGCTGGTGTGGAAGAAGCCAAGGACGAAGTGCAGGAACTGGTCGAGTTCCTGCGCGATCCCGCCAAATTCCAGCGCCTGGGCGGCAAGATTCCCCGTGGCGTGCTAATGGTTGGTTCACCGGGTACCGGTAAGACCTTGCTCGCCAAGGCCATTGCCGGCGAAGCGAAAGTGCCGTTCTTCAGCATCTCCGGTTCTGACTTCGTGGAAATGTTCGTGGGCGTGGGCGCTTCCCGGGTACGTGACATGTTCGATCAGGCCAAGAAACACGCGCCCTGCATTATTTTCATCGACGAGATTGATGCCGTGGGCCGCAGCCGGGGCGCCGGCGTAGGCGGTGGCCACGACGAGCGCGAACAGACGCTTAACCAGTTGCTGGTTGAGATGGACGGCTTCGATGCCAATGACGGCGTTATCGTGATCGCCGCCACCAACCGTCCGGATGTGCTGGACCCGGCGCTGCTGCGTCCGGGGCGCTTCGACCGTCAGGTGACGGTGCCTCTGCCCGATATCCGCGGTCGCGAGCAGGTGCTTAAGGTGCATATGCGGCCGGTACCCATGTCCGAGGACGTGGATCCGTCGTTGATTGCCCGGGGCACCCCCGGCTTTTCCGGCGCCGACCTGTCCAATCTGGTCAACGAAGCGGCCTTGTTCGCCGCGCGTGCCAATAAGCGCGTGGTGTCCATGGAGGACTTCGAGAAAGCCAAGGACAAGATTCTGATGGGCGCGGAGCGTCGCTCCATGGTGATGAGCGAGAAAGAGAAGCTGAACACCGCCTATCACGAATCCGGTCACGCCATTGTCGGGCGGTTGGTGCCAGACCATGATCCGGTCTACAAGGTGAGCATTATTCCCCGTGGCCGTGCGCTGGGCGTGACCATGTACCTGCCCGAGGAAGACAAGTACTCGGTGTCCAAGCGATCTCTGGAATCCTCGATCTGCTCGCTGTTTGGCGGTCGTATCGCCGAGGAAATGACACTGGGCTTCGACGGTGTCACCACCGGCGCCTCCAACGATATCGAGCGGGCCACCAAGATGGCCCGGGCGATGGTGACCAAGTGGGGCCTGAGTGAAAAAATGGGGCCCTTGGCCTACGAGGAAGACGAAGGCGAAGTGTTCCTGGGCAAACAGATGTCCCAAAGCAAGCATGTTTCCGAGCAGACCTCCGAGGAGATCGACCGGGAAGTGCGCGCTATCATCGACAGTTGCTATGCCCGTGCCAGGGATTTGCTCGGCAACAATCGCGACAAGCTCGACCTGATGGCGGAAGCGTTGATGCAGTACGAAACCATCGACGCGGACCAGATCGGTGACATTATGTCCGGCCACAAACCGCGGCCGCCGAAAGACTGGCGTGACCAGGGTCCCGGCCCCGGCGCTTCCGCCTCCTCGGATCAGTCCGGTGACGGCGAAACCGGCGACGACGCTATCGGCGGGCCCGCCAATACGCACTGATGATGGTTTGATGAACACCCGAATGCTGACCTGTGGGGCGCGGACATTGGATTTGTCCGCGCCCGTCGTTATGGGCATCCTTAACGTCACTCCCGATTCCTTTTCCGATGGCGGACGCTATACGTCTCGCGATGCCGCCCTGCGTCAGGCCGAACGAATGCTCGCCGACGGCGCCGCGATTATCGACGTGGGCGGAGAATCCACGCGGCCGGGCGCGGCCCCGGTGTCCGAGCAGGAGGAGCTGGATCGGGTGATCCCCATCGTCGAGGCACTGGACCGCGAGCTGGATGCTCTGGTCTCGGTGGATACCAGCACACCGGCGGTGATTCGCGCCTGTGCCCCGGCCGGTGCCGGCCTGATTAATGATGTCCGGTCACTGCGCCGCCCAGGTGCCCTTGAGGCCGCCTCCGATACGGGGTTGTCGGTGTGTGTGATGCACATGCAGGGCGAGCCGGGCACGATGCAGAATAATCCCCGCTATGATGACGTCACCGCCGAGGTCATCGAGTTTCTTGAGCAGCGTGTATCCGCCTGCCTGAATGCGGGTATTCCCCGGGATCGCCTGCTGGTGGATCCGGGTTTTGGCTTTGCTAAAACGGTGCCGCATAATTTGCGGTTACTGGCGCAACTGTCGCAGTTGGCGGGCCTGGAATTGCCCGTTCTGGTGGGGCTGTCGCGCAAGTCCCTGTTTGGCAAAATGCTGGACCGGTCGGTGGAAGAGCGCCTGGCGGGTAGTCTTGCCGCGGCGGTTATGTGCGTGGAGCGTGGAGCGCTGATCGTACGGGCCCACGACGTAAAAGAAACCGTGGACGGAGTGCGGTTCGCCCACGCCGTGCACAGCAGCCTGTGAGCGGCCGACGGCCGTGACGGTGCTTCCTCAAGGAGACTAAGGATGAGTCGCAAGTATTTCGGGACCGATGGTATCCGCGGCACGGTTGGTGAGCCGCCGATCACGCCGGACTTCGTGCTCAAGTTGGGCTGGGCCGCCGGTCGCGTGTTGGCCGCGCATGGCGGCAGCAAAATACTGATCGGTAAGGACACGCGCATTTCAGGTTATATGTTTGAATCGGCGCTGGAGGCGGGTATTTCCGCCGCCGGCGTTGATGTAAGGCTGCTCGGGCCCATGCCCACGCCGGCCATCGCCTACCTGACCCGGACTCTGCACGCGCAGGCGGGCATCGTGATTTCGGCGTCGCACAACGCTTACACGGACAACGGGATAAAGTTTTTCGGTGACAACGGACGCAAGCTCAACGACCGTATCGAGACGGAAATCGAACGGATGCTGGATGAGCCGATTTCCGTGGTCGCCACGGATTTGCTTGGCAAGGTACGCCGTATCGACGACGCTCGCGGGCGCTATATCGAATTTTGCAAAAGCACCACTCCGGGGCTCAGCTTGCACGGCCTGAAAATCGTCGTCGACACCGCCAATGGCGCGGCTTATCACATTACCCCCGACGTACTGGAAGAGCTGGGGGCCGAGGTGGTGGCGATCGCCAATCAACCGGACGGTTTTAATATTAACCTGGATTGCGGTTCCACTAAGCCGGAGGCGCTTTGCCGCCGGGTGGTGGCGGAGGGTGCCGATCTGGGGCTGGCCCTGGATGGCGACGCCGACCGGCTGATCATGGTCGATCATCAGGGTGATTTGGTGGACGGTGACCAACTGCTGTATCTGATCGCCCGTGACCGGAGTCGCCGTGACCTGCTTCAAGGCGGGGTGGTCGGCACATTGATGTCGAATCTGGGCCTGGAACTGGCGTTGCAGGAGCTGGATATTCCCTTTGCTCGCGCCAAGGTCGGTGACCGTTATGTCATGGAGCAATTGGACCAGCGTGGTTGGTTGTTGGGGGGCGAGTCGTCGGGGCATCTGGTATGCCTGGACCGGACGTCCACCGGCGACGCCACCGTGGCGGCTCTGCAGGTGCTGGATGCCTTGCGCCGCGAAGATCGCACGCTGCGCGACGCGGCCGGTGCGGCGCCGCTGCTTCCCCAGACGCTGATCAACGTGCGCGGCAAGCGACGCGACGGTTTCATGGAAGATTCGGGAGTGCAGGCTGTGATGCGCGAAGTGGAACAGGAAATGGGCCGTAACGGCCGTTTGTTGTTGCGCCCCTCCGGGACCGAGCCACTGGTTCGGGTGATGGTGGAAGGCAAAGACGCGGATCAGGTGGAACGGCTTTGCCGGCGCCTGGCAGACGCCGTTGAAGCGGCGATCGCCTGACCGGCCGTTGGCATAAAACAGAAGAGAGACGCGCATGACGAGAACACCGCTGGTGGCGGGGAACTGGAAAATGAATGGACGGCACGGCCTGGTCGCCGAGTTGGGTGCCGCCCTGACGGCGGCGGACCTGGGTGGCGCGGAAGTGGCGCTGTGTCCTCCGTTTCCGTATTTGGAGGCACTCCGAGCCCGCCTCAAAGGCAGCTCGGTGGGGTTGGGCGCGCAGAACCTGTGTGACCATGAAGATGGTGCCTTCACCGGAGAGGTGTCGGCGGAAATGCTGATCGATCTGGGTTGCCATTACGTGATCGTGGGCCATTCGGAGCGCCGCGAGCACTACGGCGAAGACGACGACCAGGTCGCCAGTAAGTTCTTGCGTGCGCAGCAGGCCGGCCTGGTTCCAATTCTTTGTGTCGGCGAAACACTGCGCCAGCGCGAGGCCGGCGAAACCGAGCACGTGGTGGTTCGTCAGTTGATGGCCGTGGTGGAAGCCGCGGGTAGCGGCGCGTTCAGCCGCGCGGTACTGGCCTATGAGCCGGTCTGGGCGATTGGCACCGGCCTCACCGCCAGCCCGGAACAGGCCCAGGCGGTGCACGCCGATCTGCGCGCTGCGCTGGCTGTTAAGGACCCGGAAGTGGCCGCCGGCTTGCGCCTCCTTTACGGCGGCAGTGTAAAGGCGGATAATGCCGCCCCTCTGTTTGCCCAGCCGGACATTGATGGTGGACTGATCGGCGGGGCCTCACTGAACGAAAAAGAATTTATCGCCATTTGTCGGGCGGCAGGTTGATTTAACTTATGGATATTGTGCTTCATGTGGTGCACGTGCTGGCGGCCCTCGGTCTTATTGGCCTGATCCTGATTCAGCATGGCAAGGGGGCCGATGCCGGCGCCTCTTTCGGTGGCGGCGGTTCGCAAACCGTATTCGGCAGCGCCGGGTCCGCCAATTTTCTGACCCGTTTCACGGCGGTGCTGGCGGTGGTGTTTTTCATCACCAGCCTGGGCCTGGCCTGGATGGCGCGTCAGGAGGCGGTCGGTGGCGGCAGCATTCTGCCGGCTCTGGAATCCGTGGATGACCAGGACGTACCGGCACTGGATGGCGACGATGCGGGCAGTGCCGGCGACGTGCCGGGCGCCGCTCCCGGCGACGCCGCGGATGTTCCGTCCGGCGCGCCGGCAATGGATTCCGGAAAAACTGAAAAAGAGACTTCAGATGTGCCGTCGGCTGGGTTAGAATCCCCGCCCCTGGATGAGACGACGTCTGATTCAGGGAAGCAGTAATCAGTTCTTTGCCGAAGTGGTGGAATTGGTAGACACGCTATCTTGAGGGGGTAGTGACCTTACGGTCGTGCCGGTTCAAGTCCGGCCTTCGGCACCAAAATCAGGTAGGGCTCCTGTTGAGTTGCGCACTCGGAGCCCACGCCATTCAGCACAGTCCCCGGGGCGGGGCAGGGCTGAAAAGAGCAAGCCGGAAGATCGGCATAAATCCTGGAAAAATAAACGTTTTTTTCAGGATTGGGTTTGACAAAACCGGCGTAAATATTTAGTATTTGCGCTCGATTTCAAGTGCGGGGTGGAGCAGTCTGGTAGCTCGTCGGGCTCATAACCCGAAGGTCGTAGGTTCAAATCCTGCCCCCGCTACCACTTATCAGGGCCGACTCCCGG
>Ga0206123_10001251_pt1 | contig 24187 bp, 19 predicted proteins | sample Helgoland_Spring_2_FD_160086 | JGI IMG/M metagenome (GOLD analysis project Ga0206123, IMG submission 160086) | Pelagic subsurface seawater microbial communities from Kabeltonne, Helgoland, North Sea - Helgoland_Spring_Bloom_20160316_1 | ecosystem: Environmental > Aquatic > Marine > Epipelagic ...
TTCTTCTTGAGCCATTCTGCTTGGTTTGTTTTAAGCCACTCGTCTAGCTTTGCATTTACAAATTTATAAGAATTTGGATTAGAAAATTTCTTTGCTAAGCGAATACACTCATCAATGACCACGGGATGAGCTAGTTCATTTGCACGTATTTCTACAATCCCGAGCCATAAAATTGCTTCGTCTATTATCTCAAGATGCTCGCCCTCATTATTCTTTAAATCTCTAGTAATTTCTTTTAAATCATCTGATTGTTCAAAAATATTTTCTAATCTCTCTTTAAAGTAATTAAAGCTAATTTTTTTTGGAGTATTTTCTTTTAGGAACTGATCTATCAGAGAATTTAAATTTGATTCGTGAAATATATATTGATAGATAGCCTGAACTAGGCATTCTCGCGTTTGAAGCTCTTGTTTATGCTTTCCGAGGTTTTTAGACATCATCAATGAGCATTTCAACAAGCGATTGAGCTATCTCTTTGCCCTTATTTAATTTTGATGAATCAGTTCGTTCTTGAGCTTGAGATAAATTCTCAGCAGCAATCAAGCCAAAGCCGATGGGTTTATTTGCATCAATGCTTACCTGCATTAATCCATGGGTTGATGCTTCAGAAATAAGTTCATAATGGGTTGTTTCTCCTCTAATCACTACTCCATAAGCAATGACTCCATCTGCATGTACTAACTCTTTCTGAGCTGCATGAACCAACTCCCAGGCGCCTGGAACATATACAATTTTTAAGTCAGTGAATCCAAGAGACTCCAAATGGATTCTTCCAGATTCTATTAATTCATTAACAAGCTCAGCATTCCACTTAGACGCCACTATCGTAATTTTCTTATTAACATCTACTTCATTTGATGTGTATGAGAATCCATCCTTGCTCATTGTTCAAATCCCGTAACTTCAAGGTCAAAACCAGATAAGGATGGGTATTTCACTGGAGTTCCAAGCAATTTAATTTTTTGCAATCCAAGCTCTTTAAGAATTTGTGATCCTATGCCCACAGTCTTTGTTTCCGGCTTAACTTGTGATTTTGTTCCCATGAGATCATGCATAACTTCATTAGCATCTTGATAATTACCAATCAAAAGCAAAACACCGCATTCTTCTTTGCCAATTCTCTTTAGAGCATTTTCTAGATTGAGCCTTTCACCAAAACCTTCAACGCCAATTAAGTCATGCAAGGTATTGGGAATATGAACCCGAACAAGCGGGGCATCGGATGAACTAAGATCACCTTTGATGAAAGCTAAATGCAGATTATCAAAGATACTATCTCTCCAGGCAGAAAGCTCAAATTTCAAACCATCAATTTCCACAGGTTTTGAGTATTCAAGATGAACAGATTTCTCTTTAAGTGCACGATAATGGATCAAATCAGCTATTGTCCCAATTTTCATTTCATGAGTTGAAGCAAATTTCATTAAATCATCTCTTCGTGCCATGCTCCCATCTTCATTCATAATTTCACAAATAACTCCAGCTTCCTCGAGGCCTGCCAGTCTCGCTAAATCACAAGCTGCTTCTGTGTGACCGGCGCGACTCAAAACCCCACCTTCAAAAGCTCTTAAAGGAAAAATATGGCCGGGTTGAACTATATCTTCTGGTTTGGCATTCTTTTTTGCTGCTGCAATTATGGTCCTAGCTCTGTCTTCAGCAGAAATACCTGTAGAGATTCCTTCAGCAGCTTCAATCGATACGGTAAAACCGGTTCCATGTTTTGCTCGGTTATTGTTAGTCATCATGGAAAGGTTTAGCTGGTCACATTTTTGAGGTGATAAAGGCAAACAAACCAAACCTTTTGCTTTACTGATCATAAAATTTATTTTTTTATCATCCACAAGCTCTGCGGCGCAAACCAAATCACCTTCATTCTCTCTATCCTCATCATCAAGCAAGATTACCATCTTGCCAGCCGCGATATCTTGGATAATTTCTTCGGTTGTATTAAATTCCATCTTTTCTATATAGGATTTAAATGCTCAAACACAATTAAATATCCTTGTTGTAGTAGGTTGTTTTGATATCATCTTTGAATTTCTCTACTCCCATCATCTTTAATTTCACTGATGTTTTTATCTTGTCAGGCGCTATGATACTGATACCATCTTTACTTTCCTTGCCTAAAAACATGGGTGCAGTATATAGCACCAACTCATCAAATAAATTATTAACGAGAAATGCGTTTAAGGTTTTCTGACCACCTTCAACCAAAATACTAGAGATATTTCTATCCAGAAGATCTTGCAAGAACTCTTCTAGGAAATTCTTTTTCTTATATTTCAAATATTCTATATTTTTTAATTTTTTAGCAGATCCCACAGAACCAACAATAACCTTTGAATTGCCAGCAAAAATTTTACTTACTTTTTTTGATCTCTTGAGGTTGCCAAGAATAATCTTTACTGGCTGCTGAATTTTGTCATGCTTATTCAAGCCCAGTTCATTGTTAGTCAATCTGACTGTAAGAGATGGATTATCTTGTTCGGCCGTATTGCTTCCAACTAAAATTCCTTTCACTGTTGATCGAATGTGATGACTATTTTTGCGTGATTGAGGATTTGAAATCCACTTACTTTCTCCATTTTTAAGCGCAATTTTGCCATCAAGTGATTGAGCACTTTTAAGGATGATGTAGGGACGAGATTTGTTTTGATTTGTGAAGAAAACACGATTTAATTCTTTGCACTCATTTTTGAGTAGTCCAACATTCGTTTCAATTCCAGCTTTCTTGAGTAGTTTAATTCCTCGTCCATTAATTTTTGGGTTGGGATCAAGAGTTCCGCAGAATAACTTTTTAATTTGATATTGAATTAATGCATTCGAGCATGGGGGGGTATTGTTTTCAATTGAGCATGGCTCAAGGTTTACATAGACATTTGATCCAGCAATTAATTTAATGGCTTTTTTTGCTCCAAACTTTCTTTTACAGTTTTTTATAGCATCGATTTCAGCATGATCTTTGCCGTATTCCTTATGCCAGCCTTCACCAATTATTTTGTTATTTCTTACAATCACACAACCCACCATAGGATTTGGTTGAACTTTTAGTCGACCCCTTGCTGCAAGCTCAATAGCTCTAGCCATAAAGTCATGGTCTTTCATTTTTTCTTTTTAGTTCTTTTTGGTTTTTCCTTAGACAAGGAAGAAATTTCTTCGGCAAACTCTTTGATATCTTGGAAGTCACGATAGACAGATGCAAATCTTACATAGGCAACCTGGTCTACTCTTTTGAGATTGCGCATTACAATCTCGCCAAGCTGCCGTGAAGCTATCTCTCTTTCACCTAGTTGACGAATTTCAGTTAAAATACTTCCAAACACACCATCGACCTCTTCAGCAGATAAAGGTCTTTTTTCAAGGGCCCTGAGCATCCCACCTTTTAATTTGACACCATTAAAAGGCTGCCTTTCACCATCGCTTTTCACGATCCTTGGAAGCGCAAGATCAGCAGTCTCAAAGGTTGTAAACCTTGCATGACAGACCTCACATTCTCTCCTTCTTCTAATCTGCGAGCCATCACCAACAAGCCTAGAGTCAATCACTTTAGTATCTTGGGCTTGGCAAAAAGGACAAAACATTTTTATTTATACACCGGAAACCTTTTACACATTTCAACGACCTGATCTTTAATAGAATTAATTTTATCAGCATTTCCAAGGTCAAGAACCACATCGCAAATCCAATTAGTTAAAATTTCTATTTCTCCACTTTTAAAACCTCTTGTAGTAACAGCAGGGGTCCCCAATCGAATACCTGAAGTTACGAATGGTGACTGGGGATCATCGGGAACGGCGTTCTTGTTTACAGTTATATTTGCTTGCCCTAGAGCTAATTCGCAATCTTTACCGGTCAATCCTTTGCTTCTTAAATCCATTAAAACGATGTGATTATCTGTTTTACCAGATACAACATCAATGCCACGGTCCTGAATGACTTCACACATCAGTTTTGCATTATCAATTACTTGTTGCATGTAAAGTTTGAACTCTGGATCAAGAGCTTCCTTAAAACACACAGCTTTTGCTGCGATTACATGCATTAAAGGCCCACCTTGAGATCCTGGAAAAACAGCCGAGTTTAATTTTTTTTCTAAAGCTTCATTTGATTTAGCAATGATAATCCCTGATCTTGGGCCTCTTAAAGTTTTATGGGTTGTAGAAGTGACTACATCAGCATAGGGGACTGGCGAGGGATATAGGCCAGCTGCTACAAGCCCAGATACATGAGCCATGTCCACCAGAAAATACGAACCGGTCTCATCGGCAATATCTCTAAAAATTTTCCAATCTATAATCCCCGAGAAGGCTGAAAAGCCCGCTATGATCATTTTTGGATTATGTTTTTTAGCTAAATCTCGGACTTGATCATAATCAATGTTGTGCGTTTCAGGATGAAGGCCGTATTGAAACGCTGTATAGTTTTTTCCTGAAAAATTAACTTTTGCTCCGTGGGTCAAATGACCTCCTTGATCAAGGCTCATGCCCAGAATCGTATCATTTGGTTCAAGCATTGCCAGAAATGCGGCTGCGTTTGCTGAGGAGCCTGAGTGAGGCTGAACATTGGCATAATCTGCCTTGAAGAGCTCTTTTGCTCTATTGATAGCTAACTCCTCTGCAATATCTACATGCTCACAACCACCATAGTATCTTTTATGAGGATAGCCTTCTGCATATTTATTAGTAAGCAATCCTCCTTGAGCTTCCATCACTCTTTGACTGGCATAATTTTCTGATGCTATGAGCTCTATGTGCTCCTCTTGACGAACAGACTCTTGATCAAGGGCCTGCCATAGTTCGCTATCATATGTTTCTATTTTTTGTGAATTAGCAAAGATTGAATCAGCTTGAGATTCCATTAGTTACTCCAAAAGTATTAATAATTTTAATTAAAAAGTTTGAGAACTTTATTCTAAATTATCTAGGGCTTCTTGTGGGAAAAAGGGCGTGATCTTTTTGGAAAAGTTGCTTTGCAAATCTTGCAAGTAATTCCATGGCACTGTTGAGCCTGACAAAACTCTCTTCCCCAAAAGATAATTTGAAGATGCAGCTTATTCCATAAGCCCTCAGGAAAAAGTTTTTTTAAATCCTTTTCAGTTTCCTTAACATTTTTTCCTTTTGTCAGACCCCACCTTTGAGCCAATCGATGAATATGGGTATCAACAGGGAAAGCAGGATGACCAAATCCCTGACTTATAACCACTGATGCTGTTTTATGACCAACTCCTGGAAGCTTTTCCAGGGCTTTTATATCCTCTGGAACTTCTCCAGCATATGTATTGCATAAAATCTTAGACAGTTTGTGTATGGCTTTAGATTTTTGAGGACCCAAGCCACAAGGTTTTATAATTTTATAAATTTCTTCAGGACTTTTAGCGCTCATGTCTTTTGGGTTATTGGCAAGTTTAAAAAGTTTTGGGGTAACCTTATTAACTCTTTCATCGGTGCATTGAGCGGATAATAGGACTGCAACTAAAAGAGTGAAATTATCGTTATGATCAAGTGGTACTGGAGTTTTAGGATAATATTCCTCTAAAATTTTTGTAACAATTGAAGCCCGTTCGGATTTTGTCATGCTTGCAGTTTAACTAGTAATCTCAATGTTCTCTTTATAATTCAATTTTTCAAATATTAGTAAAATATATAGTCATTGATTTGGTTGATTAAGACATTTAACATCTTTACATATATCAAATACCATCAAAAGTTTATTAAAAAACCTAATGCAAGATTATAAAACAGAACATCCGTTTGATATTACGCTCTCTGAAGAGCAGCAAATGACTTGGGACATGCTCAGAAAATTTGCTGAAACTGAATTAAGGCCTCAAGCAAGACAGGCTGAGACTGATGGAAGGCCCAGCGACGAATTACTTGAGAAAATTAAGTCTTTAGATCTCATCTCTCTTATTATTCCTGAGGCATTCGGTGGAATGGGCTTAGAGCAAGATTCTGTTTCAAATGCTTTGTCACTGGAAGCTCTTGCATATGGGGATTTATCCTTGGCTATGTCAGTATCACTTCCTCTGTTAACAGCTAAAATTATTGTAGAGCATGGAAGTGAAGAGCAGAAAGCTAGATATTTACCCGAATTTGTTAATGGCTCCATATTTAATGTAGGTTTAGGAATTAACAACACTTCTTTAGCAACTCAACCTTATCAATCAAGCGTTAATGCAGAAGAGAGTGGTGAAGAAATTATTCTTAATGGATCTAAAACTGGCATAGCTTTTGCAGATGAAGCTAATACTTTTTTAATTTCCGCATCGAACGAGTCAGGGGAATGTAATTTGTATTTTGTTGATAGAGAGCAAGATGGAATTGAGATTGAGGAAAAAGATTTTATGGGCTTAAAGGGTGCACCCCTCTCTCAAATTAATTTCTCAAATTGCAAAATTGATTCGTCCAATAAACTTGGTGGACATAACTACTCTCTTAATTTTCAATCCTTAATAGATTCTTCTAGAATTGGCATGTCAGCATTAGCGCTCGGAGTCTGTCAAGCTGTTCTAGATTATGTTGTTCCATATACCAATGAAAGAGTAGCTTTTGATGAGCCTATTTCAAATCGACAGTCGGTTGCATTTATGATTGCTGATATGGCTATTGAAACTGAGGCCTTAAGGCTCATGGTTTATAAATCTTCTGCCCTGAAGGATTTAGGGGAAGATTTTCATAAGCAGGCATCGCTTACATATAGATTTGCAACGCATCATGGTATGAAAATAGGTACTGACGGCGTCCAATTACTAGGAGGTCATGGTTTCACCCATGAGCATCCAGTGGAGCTTTGGTATAGAAATCTTAGGGCTATCGGAATATTTGAAGGGGGCGCAGGAGTTTAAAATGATACATCCACTTTTACCAAATCAATTACAAAAGACTCAAGAGACCATGAGAATGGCTGCAGAATTTATCTTGCGTCCTATTTCTAGGAAGTACGATAAGGCAGAGCATGAGCCGCCTGTGGAGATGGAGCAACTCAATCAAGCTGCAGCAGCGCAAAAGAAAGAAACAGAAATGGGAGATGATTCTGTTAAATCAATGGATCTTGGGGGTAGAAACCTTTGGGCCGTGATCTCTTTAGAGCAAATGTGCTGGGGTGACGTTGGTCTATTTCTTGCCAGACCGGGAACTGGTCTAGGAAATGCTGCAATCATGGCAGTAGGAAATCCAGACCAAAAAACCTTATGGGGAAAAAGATGGGCCGCTATGGCGATTACAGAGCCAGCCGCTGGGTCCGACTCAAAAAATATTTCTACAACAGCTGTATTAGATGGAGATGAATGGGTTCTAAATGGAGAAAAGATCTATGTAACAGATGGGGATAGATGCGATTGTGTTGTTGTTTGGGCAACACTTAATAAAGATATGGGCAAAACTGCTATTAGGTCTTTCATTGTAGAAAAAGGTACGCCAGGATTTACTGTTGCAAGGCTTGAAAAAAAATTAGGAATCAGAGCATCTGATACTGCCACTTTAATTTTTGATAATTGTAGAATTCCTCGCGAAAATTTACTTGGCGGCAAGGAAGAAATAGAGACCGATATCAATGCTGCAAAAAAATCATTTGGTGGCGCTATGCAGACTTTCGATAACACAAGACCTATGGTTGCTGGAATGGCTATTGGTCTTGGTCAAGCTGCATTAGATATGACCAGAGCCATATTGGCAGAAGAAGGCTATGAAGACAATTTTGGTGAATCGATGCACAATCAATCCGCAGTTCAAAGAGAATTAGAGATGCTGGAGGCAGAATTAGAGGCAGCCAGACTGCTTGTTTATAAATCAGCTTGGATGATGGATAACAAGATGCCTAATTCCAAAGAAGCCTCTATGGGCAAGGCGAAGGCAGGTAGAATCGGTAATATGATCTCTTTGAAATGTGTTGAAATATGCTCCATGCAGGGTTTTTCTGAGGATCATTTGCTAGAAAAATTTTCCCGAGATTCTAAAATTCTAGACATTTTTGAAGGCACTCAACAAATCCAACAACTTATAGTTGCAAGACAAGTCCTTCAAAAAAGCTCAAAAGATCTTAAGTAATTTAATTTCTTTAAATTCTCTCTCAAATTTTCAACACGAATATTCTGAAGAACGCAACAAGTTCGCACCTTATAGAACTAAAAATTATTGCCATAACTCGAGATTTGGGTATATGATTAACTAGTTCTACTTAATCAACTGTAAGGGGGAAGATTATGAACAAGTATATTTTATCAATTGGACTAGTATTTACCATGTCCTTCACACCAACTTTTGCGCAAGAAGAAATCGAAAGATCTGTTGAAGAAGTTGTTGTGACCGCGTTAAGACAAGAATCAAATTTGCAAGATACTGCGATTACTATTACCGCTATCACAGCAGAAGATCTTGAAACAAAACAATTAGAAAACTTTGAGGATCTGCAATTTGCTGTTCCAACTCTCACCTTTTCAAAAGGAGCTTATTCAGGCTCTGGTGTTGCCTTAAGAGGTATAGGAAACTTTGCTGTTGGAAATTCTTCAAGTAATGCTATTGGTTATTTCTGGAATGGACAAGCTGCTTCTCAATCAGGTTTGTATGAAGCTGAATTTTTTGATGTAGAGCGAATCGAGGTTCTTCGAGGACCCCAAGGAACCCTATTTGGTTCTGGTACTACAGGTGGTGCAATTCAAATGCAGACAAAAAGACCAGGCGCTGATTTCGGCGGAAATCTAAAGGTTGATGTAGCAGATTATGATTCAACCAGATTATCTGGAGCAATTAATATTCCATTTACTGATTCAGTTAGATCAAGATTTGCATTTGCAAGCCTCAAAAGAGGAGGGTTTGTAACTAATAATTATGACGGGTCAACTTTAGATGATAGAAACACCCTTACTGGACGTGCATCATTTGAGTGGGATTATTCAGACGATACTACGGTTTCTCTCATATATGAGACAACAGAAGCTGATGATAATAGAATGAGAGCAGCTAGACAGTTTTGTAAACAAGATGACTTCTTTGGTTGTAGCCCCTTTGAGACTGGTATGGACTCAGTTTATTCCCCAGGTGGTTACTTCCATTGGATTAATTACTTCATGTTTACCTACACATCATTGGATTTCTCATATAACAGAGACAATCCTTCAAATGACATTAGAACGGTTGACTTAGATTTCAAACCTACGCATAACACGACCCTTCAAAATACATTATTTGAAATTGATACCATGCTAACTGATGACATTAATATGGTGTTCACATACTCCTATCATACAAGGCAATATGAAGATTGGGCTGATTACGATCATTCAGTATCTGTGGTTCCATTCATCCTTGGTCCTATTACAACCAATGTAGGCTATGAGGAAGGCAGATACGGCGGCGTGGGGATGAGAACCTATGCTAGCGAGCAAAATATAGACAAGTCCTCCAATGAGTCAGAGTGGCAACAAACCGAACTCAGATTTTCTTCAGAATTTGATGGCAAGTTCAATTTTACTTTTGGTATGTATGAAAATAGAACTGGCTCAGAAACTGATTATCACATCAAGTCACCTAGTTTAATGTATTACGGTAATACAAGTGATGGCCCTCATTGTGCTGTATTTTCAGCAACGTGTGAGCGAGGTGGATCGGCTTACTGGGTCACTTTCTTTGGCGGCCTGCCAGGTGGTATAGAAGCAGCTACAAACCTTGCTTTAGCTGGAGCCATCGGTGCTGGTGACGTTCTTGCAACCGGTCTGGGTCTTGCATCTGGTGGTGTTGTTATTCCTGGCGTTCCTGGTGCAAATGCAGCTGCAGTTGCGGCAGCAGCTGGCAGAACAGGCGGGATTGCAGATTGGCAAAAAACCTATCGTAATGACAGTAACATGAATAGAGAAGAGACAGCTATTTATGGTGAGATGTATTACGACTTATCAGATGATACTCGATTAACATTCGGTGGTAGGTATAGTGAATACTCCATTGATGACAATGCTTATGTAGGCCTTGCAGATCTTACTGGTAGGGCAGCTGGTTATTTTGGACAGGTTCAACCTCTTCCAGTTTTAAGACAATTTGAAGGTGATAAAACTACGTTCAAACTTGGTTTAGACCATAACTTAACAGATGACTCACTTCTTTATGCAACTTTTTCTACTGGGTTTAAGCCTGGAGGCTCAAACCCAACTGATGGAGATAATAGCGGTGTAGCTACTTATGACCCAGAAGAGGTTGAAGTATTTGAAATCGGTATGAAAAATACATTAATGGATGGCAGACTTCAATTGAACTTGTCTGCTTATCAGAATGAAATTACAGGACTGCAGCTTTCAAAAATTGTTAGAAGATCTTCAATCAATGAAAATGCTGATGCAACCATTAAAGGTTTTGAGGCTGAATTTACCTTCTTTATAACTAATACACTTATGTTGGATGGATTTTATGCTAATACTGATGCAACGATTGATGAGTTTATGTCTGTAGATCCACTGAACCCTGGTGCCGCAACGATGAGATTGCCATATGCAGAAGGTCAAACTGGCTTCTTCTCAGATTTTGCACCTTTGGCAGCAACATGCGATCCTCTTGTCTTCCTAGGCCAAGCCGCTCCTTCAGCTTCATGTCAGCTAGGTCTTGCAGCCTCTAATGCGCAGCTTGGTGCATTGGTTAAGTATGCAAATACTGATGCCGGATTGGTATTTTCATCATTCGCAAGTCTATGTACACAGCCTTACTTTGGTCTTGACAGCACAACACTTCCTTGCCCAGTGACAGACGGTGTAGAGCAAGATCTTGCTGGCAATAGATTGCCTGGTTCTGCTGAGGATAACTACAGACTTGGTCTGACAAAATTCTTTGATACAACTGCTGGAACTTATTCATTAAGAGTTGATTACTCCTACAGAGGAGACACTTACTCTGATACATTTAACAGAAAAAGAGATTACATTGAGGATTATGACGTTGTAGATCTTTCTCTGACTTACAATCCTAATGATGCTGATTGGTATGTAAGTGCATATATCAGAAACTTAAGTGACAGTAATCATATTTATGCTAAGTACAATTCAGACCCAACCATTGGTGGATTTGCAAATGGTGTAGCATTAGATCCTAAGATTATGGGTATTAACTTCGGTATGAATTTCTAAAATAATACCAAAAATTTAAAGCCCGGATTTATTCGGGCTTTTTTGTTTTGAAATTATGAAAATATTTACCAAGAGCTTTTCTAAGACCATCAACAAAGTCCAAGAAGTATTTTTAAATGAAAATCAGCAAAACAAAATGATGCTGGATACTTACATAAGATATACAGAGGGCCGAGCAACCGATGCGGAGATGAAGGAAGCAAATACGCAATTCCAAAACATTCTAAAAAATTTAGGTTTGGGTATTCTTTTAATATTGCCCTTTAGCCCAATCACATTGCCATATATTTTTTCTAAAGCAAAAGAACACAACATTGACTTAATTCCAAGTTGGTACAAGTCTTTAAGTAATGATGATGATCGTTTAGAATAGATTCGATACAATTATTCTATTGACACATTTTATGCCAATAGTTATTGTTAGCCTTTCAATTAATTTGGAGTACAAATATGAAAACAGCAGTCATCGTAGATAGCGTAAGAACTGGTTTAGCAAAATCTCATCGTGGAGGGTTTAACATGACTCGACCAGATGACATGTTAGCTCACATCATAAATGCTATGTTAGAAAGAAATCCTAACATGCCACCTGAGGCAGTAGAAGATGTCATTATGGGTTGCGGGAATCCTGAGGGCGCCATGGGGCACAACATAGGGAGAAATGCTGCAGTGTTGTCTAATCTTCCGCTTTCAGTTGGAGGTACAACTGTCAATCGCTATTGTTCTTCTGGATTACAATCAATTTCTATGGCAGCAAGTCAGATCATGGCTGGTTGCTATGATGCGGTTATTGCGGGTGGTGTTGAGCAAATTACCATGCTTTCTGGTAAGCAAAATATGGATGGTTTTGTTAATGAAAAATTAGCAGAGAGTCATCCTGGTATTTATCACCCAATGGGCATTACTGCTGAGTGTGTTGCAAATAGATACAACGTTACAAGAGAAGCTCAAGATGAAATTGCATTTGAGAGCCAAAAAAGAACAGCTGCCGCTCAAGAAGCTGGCAAGTTTGCTGATGAAATCATCCCAATGGAAACGAAAATGATGCTCATGAATAAAGAGACTGGCGAATCAAAAGAGGTTGATTACACGGTTGATAAAGATGAGTGCAACAGGCCTGGAACGACCTTGGAAGCTTTAGCATCACTCAAGCCGGTCTTTGATCCTGAAAATGGATCAGTGACTGCTGGTAATTCATCTCAACTTTCAGATGGTGCTTCAGTAACACTTGTTATGAGTGAAGATAAGGCTCTTGAGTTAGGCTTGAAGCCAATGGCTTATTTTAGAGGGTTTACAACCATGGGCTGTGAGCCAGATGAGATGGGCATCGGTCCAGTTTATTCCGTGCCTAAGCTTTTAAAATCTCACAACATGAGTGTTGATGATATTGATTTATGGGAGCTGAACGAAGCTTTTGCTGTTCAGGTTGCCTATTGTCGTGATCAATTAGGCATATCCATGGATAAGCTCAATGTAAATGGTGGGTCAATCTCAATTGGACATCCATTTGGCATGACAGGATCTAGACAAGTTGGACACATTGTCCGTGAGCTAAACAATCAAGATAAACAATTTGGTATTGTAACTATGTGCGTTGGCGGTGGAATGGGCGCTACAGGTTTGTTCGAAAGATACCCAAGTTAAAATAAGTTCAGAATTCTCAATTATTAAGAAGTATCTATCAGGCATAGGTACTTCTTATTTAACAACTAATGGAATAGATCTTTCCGTTGGCGACGACTGCGCAGTTATAGCTTCTAATTCAAAGCTACTTATAAGCACAGATACCTCCGTTGCTGGTATCCATTTTTTAAAATCTATGCCAGCAGAATCAATAGCATATAGGTCTGTTGCGACTGCTTTAAGCGATATTGCTGCTATGGGAGGTAACCCTGTTGCTTTCAACTTATCTTTGGTCATGCCAACCTTTAACCCAGACTGGATGAAAGCTTTTCGCAAAGGGTTGCAAAAAGTTTCTAAGGAATTTCATTTTCCATTAATTGGCGGCGATCTTGTAAAAGGCCCTTTGCAAATTAGCGTAACAGTATTGGGTAAACCTGAAAAAAAAATCTTACAGAGATCAAATGCTAAACCTGGAGATATATTATGTTTATCTCAACCCGTAGGTTCAGGATATATTGGGTTCAAAGAATATAAGAGAAGTGGCGAACTTAATAAGATAACTAAACCTTACTTATTTCCTTCTGCTCAGATAGCTTATGGACAAATGATTGCAACCCTCGCTTCCTCTGCGATTGACATCTCTGATGGGATTATTCAAGACCTCAGTCATTTAGTTGAAAGTTCAGGGGTTGGGTGTAATCTTGATTTGGATCAAGTGCCTGTCGCTGATAAACAATATGCTAAGCAGTGCTTAGAATTTGGAGACGACTATCAACTATTATTCACAGTACCTCCAAAAAAATTATTAGCGCTTCAAACTAAAGCTAATTCCTGTAATAAAAAATGCCATACTATCGGTGTTATGAGCGGAAAAAAATTAATTATTACTAACAACAAGGGCGAAATTAAAAATTGGGATCATTTTAAATAGAATGAGTTTCCCAAATTTAAAAAAACCTTCTCATCTTTTTGCTACCTGGTTTGGCGTGGGCCTATTTCGACCTGCACCAGGTACCTGGGGAAGCTTAGTTGCTCTCATCATTTGGTACTTTGCAGAGTTTTTACACTCGACAATTTATATTATTTTACCAATATTTATCTTGATCTCTTGGCTGGTATGTTCTCAAGCAACACAAGACAGTGACTCCAAAGATCACTCAGCAATTGTTATCGATGAGGTGGCAGGAATGCTTGTTACTTTATCTTTTGTTCCTCATGAAATTATGCCTTACTTAGGAGCTTTTTTACTGTTTAGATTATTTGATATTTGGAAGCCTTGGCCTATTTCTTGGGCAGACAAGAGTGTTGGTGGAGGACTTGGTATTCTTCTCGATGATTTAATAGCAGGATTGTTTGCTGGTGTTATAATCTATGCAATTTTTACCTTCATTTAAATCAATTGAATAGTTGCAAATTTGTATCTGAATCAGAATTACCGACAAAGTTTGGTGAATTCACCATCTCTGCCTTTGAAGAGCCTAATGGTAAAGATCACATAGCACTAACCATTGGTGATATTCATAATCAAGATGCTGTCATGTGCAGGGTTCATTCTGAATGTTTGACTGGAGATGCTTTGCATAGCCTGAGATGTGATTGTGGACCTCAATTACAATCAGCATTAAAAATGTTAGCTGAAAATAAATCTGGAATTCTCTTGTATCTAAGACAGGAGGGCAGAGGCATAGGCTTGGTTAATAAAATCAGAGCATATGCTTTACAAGATCAAGGTCATGACACTGTTGAGGCTAATGAATTGTTGGGCTTTCCAGCAGACCTAAGAGAATACAATATTTGTTTAGACATAATGAATCATTTCAATATCACTTCAGTAAATCTTTTAACAAATAATCCAAAAAAAGTTGAAGCTCTAGAAGAGGTTGGCATCAAGGTTGTGAAAAGGACTTCTCTTCATGAAGGCGCCAATGAAAAGAATCAAAATTATCTTGATACCAAGCGAGATAAGATGGGTCACCTAAGATAAGCAGTCTTTTACTTTAGCAAGAATACCCTCTTTATCCAGACCAGTCATCTCAAGCATCTCTGCTCGGCTTGCATGATCAATAAATTGATCAGGAATACCGCATATGATGATTTGCTGTTTCATTTTATTTTCTTGAGCCCATTCACTAACAGCAGAACCTGCGCCACCTGATATAGCTCCATCCTCAATTGTGACAATCGCTTGTTTTTTAATAGAATGTTCAGCAATCAATTCTTTATCCAATGGTTTAACAAATCTCATGTCCAATAAAGTAGCATTTAATTCTTGAGCAACTTCATCAGCAGTCTCTATCAATGCTCCAAAATTAAGGACGAGCATGTCTGAATCTCGAATATTCATGACTCTACCTTTACCAATTTCGACAGGATTTAGCTCAAGCTCTATGGGTGAGTTAATTCCTCCGCCTCTTGGATATCTTACGGCAGCAGGACCATTATGAATAAAAGCAGTGGTCAGCAATTTTCTTGTTTCATTTTCATCTGCCGGCACTGCGACAATCATATTTGGAATGCACCTAAGGTATGTAAGATCATAATTACCTGAATGAGTCGGACCATCCTCTCCAACCAATCCAGCTCGGTCTATTGCAAATAGAACATTTAGATTTTGTAATGCTACATCATGTATTAATTGATCATAGGCTCGTTGGAGAAAAGTGGAATAGATTGCAACAACTGGTTTTTTTTCTTCACATGCCATTCCTGCAGCAAGAGTCACAGCATGCTGTTCTGCAATAGCAACATCAAAGAATCTTTCAGGAAACTCCCTGCTGAAGATAACTAGTCCAGAGCCTTCACGCATCGCAGGAGTAATTGCCATCAAGTCCTTATCTTCGTTGGCCATATCAACAATCCACTGCCCAAAAATATCTTGATATTTTGGCCCACTTTTTTTGTTAGATGCGTCCAATGGCTTTATTTTTCCAATCGCATGAAAGCCAATTCTGTCTGCTTCTGCTGGATCTAATCCTGCACCTTTTTTTGTAATAACATGTAAAAACTGTGGGCCATCAAAGTCCTTTAAATTACCAATAACTGTTATTAACTCATTAATATCATGACCATCGATTGGACCGATATAATTAAGCCCTAGTTCTTCAAAGATACTTCCAGGCGCAACCATGGCCTTCATTTGAGTTTCTACTTTTCTTGCTATGTGATGGGCTTGAGGAAGATTTTCTAAAAAACTTTTTCCACTTTTCCTTATCCCTTTATAGACTTTCGATGCCCAGATTCTTGAAAAATAATTATTCAAACCTCCAACATTTTCTGAGATAGACATATCATTATCGTTAAGAATGATAAGCATGTTTGGCTTGATATGGCCTGTGTGAGCTAAACCTTCAAACGCCATTCCAGCAGTCATGGCTCCATCACCAATCACAGCAACTACCTTTTTATTCGTATCATGATTTGCAATTGCCATTCCAAGTGCAGCACTTATTGATGTGCTTGAGTGACCAACTCCAAAAGCGTCATATGGGCTCTCTTCTCGACTTGGAAATGGAGTTAGACCATCCTTATGACGAATTGAAGTAAGCATATCTTTTCTTCCAGTTAGAATCTTATGAGGATACGCTTGATGACCTACATCCCAAATTACTTTGTCATCAGGAGTATCGTAAAGGTATTGCAAGACAACTGTTAGTTCTACAACCCCCAGACCTCCACCAAGATGTCCTCCGCTCTGGCCAACACTGTATAGCATATGTGCTCGAACATCATCAGCTAGTGTCTTCAGCTCCACAGGAGATAAATTTTTAATGTCTTCAGGTAAATTTACCTTGTCTAAAACTGGTGTTTTAGGAGGGCTAGCTGGGATTTCAGAGAATATTTTCATCTTAACTCTTTCTTACGACCATGAATTTAGCTAATTCAAGTAATTCTGCCACTTCATCCATATCAAATGAACTTTCTAGTCTAGAAATACACGCACTTAATAAAGCATAAGCTTGATCAATGGATGCTTGTTTGCCAAAGGCACTCACATAAGTTAGTTTATCGTTTATTAGGTCTGACTGATTGCTTTTTCCAAGCACGGTTGAATCTGAAGAAGCCTCCAATACATCATCAATAATTTGAAAAGCAAGGCCTAAATTTTCTCCAACCTCATCTAAAACTTCTAGTTGATTTTTTTGCTTGTCGTTTCCTAGGTGAGGCATGGTCATAGCTACTTGAATTAACTTTCCTGTTTTCAGCCTATGAATTTTTTTAATATCATTGTATTGATTGTTTTCCGCATCCAAATCATATTGCTGACCTAAAATCATACCTTCGTGCCCGCATGCATTTGCAAGAGCTTTAATTGATGTAATTTTTTGAAAATCAGTTATGTGAGGTGATGAAGCAATGTTCTCATAAGCCAAAGCCTGAAGCGCATCTCCAGTTAAGATGGCTGTAGCTTCATTAAATTTTATATGGTTTGAAGCTTGTCCTCTTCTCATCTGATCATCATCCATTGCCGGCAAGTCATCATGAATCAAAGAATAGGTATGCATGAGCTCAATGCTAGCAGCCATATCAGTTAATGCCGAATTAGATATTTCTTTATTTAGATTTCCAGAGGCAAAAATTAACCCAGCTCGAATGCATTTACTATCAGCTAGAGTCGAATAGCGCATGGAAGAAGTTATCTTATTGGTATCGGGAAGCAGTGCATCCATCCGACTGAATACTTTTTCTTTGCATTCAGATAGAAAGCTTAAAGACATAAAACTGGTCTTAGCTATCCAGGTCTACTGAATCGCCGCTATCTAATAGCTTCTTTACTTTTAGTTCAGCTGCAGAAAGCTGCTTTTGACATTCCTTGACTAAACCAATTCCTTCTTCAAATGATTTAACACTGTCCTCTAGGCTAATGTCACCATCTTCAAGCTTTGCAACAATTTGCTCAAGTTTCTCTAAAGATGATTCAAAATTTACTGTATCTTTTTTAGTCATGCCGTATTGTAACTTATGATTTTTTATTCATCACTTAACTTGAAGATTTAAAGAGCTCAAATCTATTCTCTAGCCACGATTTTATCCGAGAAGGAAGAATCAATGCAGCAGGAGTAAAGATTAGAGTAAGAATCGTACTAAAAGCAAGTCCAAATACTATAGATGAAGCAAGGTTCTGCCACCAACCAACCACTCGACTGCCAACAATAATTTCCCTTGCAATAACATCAATACTTAGCCCTACTGCAAGGGGCAATAAACCAAAAATTGTTGTAGCAGTAGTTAATAGAATAGGACGTAATCGTTGATTGCATGTTTTGATAATTATTTCTTCAGTGGTTAGACTTGGAAACTCTCCTTTTAATCTATTGAAAGTATCAATAAGCACAATATTGTTGTTTACTACAATCCCAGATAAAGCCACAATTGCAATTCCTGTCATCGTTGTACTAAAAGGCTTTCCAGAAATAAGAAGACCAATCAACACTCCCACTATCGACATAAAAACAGCACTTAATACAAGAGCTGATTGGTAGAAACTATTAAATTGAGTTACGAGTAAGATCAACATCAATGACAAAGCAGTAATTGCTGCAATGGTAAGGAATTGAGTAACTTCCTCAGTTTCTTCCTGCATGCCTCTAAACTTTGTTGTTACCCCATCATCAAACTCTTGCGCTTCTAACCATTGACTCATTTCAGTGACTTTTTCTGAAACGAGGTATTTTGAAGACTCTGTACCCACACCTATTTCATGAAAAAATTTACCATTCCTTCTAACAACAGACTGACGGTTTTCTCTTGGAATTAATTTGATGAAAGTACTAACTGGAATTAGTCCATTAATTGAATTTACTTTCAGGTCTTCAATTCCACTCAATGATCTCATCTGAGAATCAAATCTTGCCCTAATCTCTACCTCATCTTTTGAATCATCAGGCCTATATTCACCAACCTTAAATCCATTTGTAAGCATCTGTACTAATGCTCCAATATCAACAATGCTAACACCAAGCTGGGCAGCTTTTTGTTTATCTACTTCAACTTTCCATTCAATCAATGGATATGGCAGGCTAGAGCGTATATTTGTTAATCCAACAACATCATTAGTCATATATTGTTCAATTATTTCCGTAGCTTTGGTAACTGACTCCTCGTTATTGCCAAAAATTCCTAATTCAATTGGAGAACTAAAAGAGGGCCCACCTTCTTCAGGCTTTATTTCAACAATTATTCCCGGAATGTCTGTAGTAACTTTTTGGACATTAGCTATTACCTCTTTTCCAGGAATATCTCGAAACTCAGAATCAACAACCTCAAAAAAACCTCTTGCAACAGAGTCACCACCAGAATTAAACCATTGCGAGCCAGTAGTTAAATATAAATTCTCAATATGCTCGACTGTTTCAATCTTACTCTCAACAATTTCCATGATTGCTTTGGCTTCAGTCGATGAGAAATTGCCTCGAGCTCGAATTGAGATCTCAGCTGCAACAGGATCTACATCTGCGAAGTAGAGAGTGCCTTTATTGAAGTTTCCATACATTCCATAACCAAAAAACCACAAAAGCATCAAAACAGCTATGATTGTTTCTCCAGGATTTCTTACAAACTTTCTCAACATCCTTGAGTAGAAACTGGATATTTTATCAAAGAGTATTTCTCCAGTTTGCTCACTATCCCCTGAAACCAATGTTGATCTTCTTTGCCCAAATATAGAGCCAATAACTGGCGTAATAATTAAAGCATAAACGAGTGATGCAGATAGAACGATAAACACAGTTATAGGCAGAAAACGCATAAATTGACCTGTAAATCCAGGCCAAAAAATTAACGGTGTAAATGCAGCAATTGTTGTTGCTGTTGATGCAATAATAGGGAAAAACATTCTTTTTGAGGACAGTCTGTATGCTTCTTTTCGACCGAGACCTTCAGAAATTTTTCTATCAGCATATTCAGTTACAACAATAGCACCATCAATTAACATCCCGAGGCCTAGTAATAATCCCATCATGACTAGAAAATTAAACTCCATCTCGATTACTCTTAAGATGATAAATGTCAATAAAAAACAAAATGGGATAGAAAGTCCAACCAGCATTCCAACCCTTACCCCCATGCTTGCGATGACAAGAATCATAACAAGGAATATCGCAGTGATAATATTACCTTCAAGCTCAGATATCATCACTTCAGCCCATACAGTTTCATCATTAGTTCTAACTATTGAGAGATTTTGCGGTAAAGTCTTTTCAAATTCTTCCTTGACTGCAATGATATTTCTTTTTGCATCTATTGCATTTGCTCCAACTCTTAATCGAATTTCCAGGGTCACGGCATCTTGACCATTCACTTTTGCAAAAGATGAATAATCTTTAAAAGTCCTTCTTATTTCGCCAATATCACTTAAGGTTACAACAGCATCTTGCGTAACCTTTATTGGGATGCTGTATACATCTTCGGCAGTTTCAAAAATGCTGGGGACTTCAATGTTAAATTTTCCTGATCCAGTATCCTGAGCTCCTCCAGGTATAATTAAATTATTATTTGAAATCGCTCTTGCTAACTGACTGAGTGTAATTCCATATGTCTCCATCTTAGATTTATCAATCACACCTTCCAGCACTTCTTCAGGAGCACCTCTCAGATCAGCCCCAAGAACCTCACCTATTGCTTCAAGTTTGTCCTGCAATTCCCTTGCAATAAAAACTTTTTGACGCATTGAAGCCGAGCCTAATAAGCTGAGATTCATTACAGGGAATAAGGCAAATGAATATTCTCTAATTTGCGGATCTTCTGCTTCTCTCGGCAGCTGAAATTTCACCTCTTCAACAGCTTGCTTAATGTCTCGAAGGGCAGTATCGATGTCGTAACCAACCTCAAACTCTGCAACAATACGTGCAAAGCTTAATCTAGCTGATGAAGAAAGCTCTTTAATCCCAGGAACACTTCTTAATCTAGTCTCTAAGGGTCTAGCGATTAATCGAGAGGCGTCACTTGGGGATGCTCCATCTAAAAAAACCTCAACGCTTACTAGGGGGAGTTGAATATTTGGATCTGCTGCAACTCCAATCGTTGAACGAGCATATGCTCCAGCGATAATAATTGCTAATGCAATAGCAAGGGTAGTTCTTGCTTTTGATAAAGCAAAATCTACTATGCTTGTCATGTTGTACCGATCGGCACTTTGATTACTTCCTGGCCATTTTCAACATAACTCTGGCCTCTAACAATTATTTGTGCAAGATTTGGAATACCTGTAACCCATATTCCATCTTGAGTATCTTCAATAATTTGAATTGGAAGAAATTCAACAACATCATTATCTGTAACCGCTCTTATACCTAAAATGCCTGCATCAGATAAAATTAGGATTGATGAAGGAATCTTTGTTGCAAGTATTTTATTTGTTGAAATCTTTAAAGTTCCGGTGATACCATCCCTAATGACCCCTTTAGGGTTGTTTACTTTTGCTTCGATGCGAAAACTTCTAGTTGATGGAGTGGCGCTTTTTGATACAAAGCTAAGTTTGCTATTTACAACCTCACCGGTGACCATTTCTATTTCAACAGTTTGACCTTTAACAACATTTTTAATATCTGCCTCTGATACCTCTGCAACAAATGTAACTGGGTCTAATTCAATGATTACAGCACAAACCTCACCTCTATTAATGAAGTTACCTGGCTTTACAATCATTTCAACATAACCCCTAAAGGGAGCCTTTACCTCTGTTCTGTTTAGCTCAACTACTCCGAGCCTACATAGAACCTGATCCTTCTGCACCCATTGCCCTTGGACAACATTATTTGGCATGACCTCACCACTAGTTTTAGCTAAAACTTTTACTCTTTTTTCTGAGGAAGCAGATGCATTTAAAGTAATGATTGGCGAATAGAATTCTGAGGCAGTTTCTTTGATCACTACTTTTGTAAGCTGCGACTCTTGTTTTATTTCGGCTGCTTCTTCTTTAATGAATTGTCCAGAAATCATCCAACCAATGATGGGGATTAGTATGTATAGCGAAATTCGAACGTTTTTATTCATTTATATAATATTTGCAATTATCATCTGTCATATAGACTGAGGTCAGGATTATAGTTCATGATTTTTGTAAAGTATACTTTACAATTCTAGAGGCCATGTTTTTTTCTTAAGCTTTCTAGAAGTTCTAAATCAAGGGATACTGATTGATTTGGAATATCTTTATCAATGAGAGAAAATTTTTTTCCAGAGTTGTCCTCTTTTGCAAGACGAAGATATATCTTTGAAAATACTTGAAATGTATTAGTACTATTTGGCGAGTTTATTAGCTCCCAACCAACCTCTCTTGCCGCAAAGTATATAATAGGATGTGTCCAGGGATAGCTTTGCCTCGGGGAGGAAGATTTTTGAGCTTCGATAAATGCTTCTTGAGGGCTTGGAATATTTATAGAGTCCATGGATGCTGAACAAGCTTTTATAATTTCAGTGAGGGTAGGCAGGTACTCATTAGACTCAATTACTATCTCAATACCAGCATTAATACTTTCTGGCGGATATTTTTTTAAACTCTGAGCCCAGAGTTTTTTTGCTTCTTGAAGCTTATGATCAGTACCAAAAACTTTATAAAATTGATAATGATAGGAGAGCTCAAGTTTTAAAAAAAGATTATCAATAGATTCAATAAAGTTTTTTCGTTCAGAGTTCGAGATTTTCTGCCCAGGAGTTATCTTTTGTTCTTTTCTCGAACTCTTGGGAAAAGTCTCCGGGCTCATTATGTCTGATAGTTTTTTTGTCATTTTTTTCTTCATAAGCACCAATCAGCTCTTTGCGTTTTACAAAATCTACAAATTTTGAGTTCCAAGACCTTAGCGCTGTTCCATTTTCTTTCCAGTAAAGTATAAACTCCTTCAGGTGTTTTAATGCATCATTTCTTGAAACATTTGCCAATTCTAAAATATCAAAAGCATCAGAAGAAGGTAACCAATTATGATCAATGCAGGCAGGCAAACCTTTATTTTCTGAATTTTCTTTTACCCACTCTCTTCGAATGAAATCTACAAATAATACATTCCAGTTATCCCTGACTTGATTTTTTTCAAGCCAATACATCTTGAACTCATTTACCTTACTTTCAATAAATTCTTTGTTAATCTTGCCCATTCCCAACACTTCAAATGCTTGTGCAGATGGGGCCCAGGAGTGCTCGAGCTTCCTTTTGCCTGCATTGAGATTATTTGAAGGTAGCTTTAAAGAGTAAAGATTTTTATTTCGGTTAGGCTCATTTTTCCTAGAGATTGATTCTGAAGAGATAAGCTTTAAATCAATTAATCTTTTAATATTTTTAAGGATTTTCTGTTCTTCTAAAAAGGGAATTTTTTCTTTTAAGCTGGTTGTTATTTCATCAGGTGAAGCTAGCTCAGTTTTAATTGTTTTTGCAGCAGCCAAGACAATGGCGCAATCTATGCCAAGAGTTTCAGCTTCTTGAATGGAGAAAGTAAATAAGTCTTCTTTCAATTATCCTCGCCTCTTTTGCACAGCTTCGCTGATCACATTGAGGCAATTAAGAGTGTCATCCCAATTCATGCATGCATCTGTAATACTTTGACCATACGTGAGGTTATCTGAGATGCTTTGATTTCCCTCAACCAAATGACTTTCAAGCATCAAGCCTCTTAAGCTTTGATTGCCTGCTGCAATTTGTTTAGCCACATCGTTTACCACCTCAATTTGCTTTTTAAATTGCTTCTGACTATTTCCATGACTAGCATCAACCATAATAGAGTCATTTACATCAGCCTCAACTAGCGCAGTTAATGTTTGTTGAATTGCCTCCGAGGTAAAATTTGGTTCTTTTCCACCCCGTAAAATAATATGTGAATCTGAATTACCAGAAGTTTTATATATCGATACTCGCCCATCTTTTGTATTTGAAAAAAATACATGAGGATGATTTGCTGCCTGAATGCCATCAATTGCGGGTTTTAACGCTCCAGTTGTACCATTTTTAATGCCTATTGGGCATGAAAGGCCGGAGGCTAATTCTCTATGAGATTGACTTTCTGCAGTCCTAGCCCCAATTGCTCCCCAAGAAATAAGATCTGCAACATATTGAGGTGAAATAGGATCTAAAAATTCTGTACCCACAGGTAGCCCCATAGCAGTAATATCCCTTAGAATTTTTCTTGCCAGCATCAGACCCTTGTTTGCATCATAGCTTTCATTAATATCGGGGTCATTGATCAAACCCTTCCAGCCAACTGTGGTTCTGGGTTTTTCAAAATATACTCTCATGATTATTAATAAATTAGCATTTAGCGAATCTTTAGCTTCTTTCAATAAATGAGCGTATTCAAGAGCGGACTTTGGATCATGAATTGAGCATGGTCCGCAAACAACAATTACTCTGTCATCTTTTCCATGCAGAATTTGGCTAGTTTCATTTCGAGTTCCATACACTAATTTCGAAATCTCATCAGTCAAAGGATATTCTGAGATCACATCATTAGGCGTAATGAGATCGAATTTTTCAAC
>Ga0206123_10001253_pt1 | contig 24165 bp, 22 predicted proteins | sample Helgoland_Spring_2_FD_160086 | JGI IMG/M metagenome (GOLD analysis project Ga0206123, IMG submission 160086) | Pelagic subsurface seawater microbial communities from Kabeltonne, Helgoland, North Sea - Helgoland_Spring_Bloom_20160316_1 | ecosystem: Environmental > Aquatic > Marine > Epipelagic ...
CCGGACATGTCAAATACACAATGGTTGCTGGTAACCTTGACCGCCGGGGTCGGTGGAAGCTTGTTGTCGATTGGTTCCGCTGCCGGTGTGGCGTTGATGGGGCAAGCGCGTGAGCATTACACATTCCTCACCCATTTGAAGTGGACACCGGCTATTGCGCTCGGCTATTTCGCCAGTATCTATGTTCACCTGCTTATCAATAATTCGCCTTGATCCAGGCTCAATATAGGGTAGTGATTTAATTTAGTCCGGTCGAAGGATGCTGGACTCTACGCAACTCAGGGATTGAGTGATGATTTGATTGTCAAATGTCGCTTTATCGTTGATCTCAGTCAACTTCATTTTTTGTTAATGTTGTTTAATACAACTCAGGTGGCTGTGTTTTATATTGACTGTAAACCATTTGAATTTTAAGTTCACACAACTACTTGTTTGCAGGTTGGTATAGATGGAATCAACAGTCGCCTCGACCCTCACAACACTGGGCGCCTTGTTGGTACTCGGCCTGCTCGCGCAAGTCATAGGTCAGCGAACAAAGATACCCCGGGTAACGATGCTGATCCTGTTGGGTATGTTGATGGGGAAGCTTGGACTCGATTTCATCCCGGCTGGTACGGATGCAAGCCTTGATTATGTGACAAAAACTGCTTTGACGATGATCGGTTTCCTGCTCGGGGGCAAGCTCAATCAGGACTCCTTAAAGGAGCATGGGAAATCGGCGCTGATATTTTCATTACTCGTGACGATAGGTACCTTTCTGGTGGTGTTCACGGGTCTAAAGTTGATAGGACTTTCGTCAGCGCTGGCTGCGGTATTTGCCTGTATTAGCCTCGCCACGGACCCCATAGCCACATTGGATGTGCTCAATAATTCTGCGGGTCGCTCGCGATTAAAATTTGTACTACCGGGAATTGTCGCATTGGATGATGTTTTTGGATTGCTGCTGTTCGCTGTAGTGATGGCGCTGTTAACGCTAACAAACGGCCATGGTAGCGGACTAGAACTTGTTTTTGATGCAAGCGTTGAACTCTTTGGGTCTATGTTTCTGGGCGTCGTGCTTGGGTTTCCCATGGCCACATTGTCAGGTCGAATCAAGGAAGGGGAACCTACACTAATCGAGGCATTGGGTATGGTGATGTTGTGTGGTGGCATCTCTTTGCTATTTGATCTGTCCTATTTGTTAGCAGGTATCTCAATGGGCTTGACCGTTAGCGTATTTGCGAGTCACCATAAATTCTACTTTCATGAAATTGAGCATATTGAGATGCCCTTTCTTATGCTTTTTCTAATTTTGCTGGGTGCTTCCTTTGAACCCGGTGATTGGGCCGTTATGTCCTTGATTGGTTTGTCATACATTATCCTTCGAATAATTGGCAGGATTGTCGGAGCACAATTTTACAGTCGGACCAGGCTACTGGATTTTCGCGAACGAACTTATTTGGGGTTAAGCCTGTTACCACAGGCTGGGGTAGCACTCGGAATCGCTGTATACGCCCAGCGTGAGTTTCCCGAAATCGCACAACAGGTTGTTGCTATCACGATAGGTGCTACCATATTTTTCGAGCTTCTTGGTCCTGTGCTGACCGGTTGGAGTTTGGCCCGGACAGATCGTGCAGAATAGATGATTGTGTTGGAAAACAGGAGCGACTATTGAATTCGGATTCGACTACAGTTGGAATCCCTGGAAGTGATTTTCCGGGTGTTAAAGCCGTCCTCAAAGTCAGCGAAGGTGATCGGGTGTCAGCCGGGGATGTGCTGTTCCAGGATAAACGCGATTCGAGAATTTGTTCATTTTCCCCTGTTTCAGGCAGGGTTGCTCAAATCCACAGAGGGGCAAGAAGAACGCTAACCTCAATATCTATCGTTCAAAGCGGGGGCGTCGAGCAAGGTGCAACGGAAGTAGCGCCAGCGATCCCGCAAGACAGGGGGGCGCTGATAACCCTGTTGCTGGGATCAGGAATGTGGGCCAGGCTGCGTCAGCGACCTTTTGGAACTATCCCGCTGACAACTGTGAAGCCTCGCATGCTTTTTATTTCAGCCATGGATTCAGGGGAAGGTGCGCCTGACCCGATGATCCTTTTGAGTCAGGAAATGACAGCATTCCGTCTCGGGCTGGAACTGTTTAGCCTGTTGCCCACAGAAGAAACAGTGCTCTGTCTGCAAAAAAAACTATCGATTCAACCGTTAAAAACAGGCGCGCTGAAGCAAGTGACATTTTCCGGTAAACAATCTGGCAGCTTACCCGGAACTCATATCCATCGGTTGTCCAATCCGACTCCGGATAATCCCGTGTTTGCGATAGATTATCGAACGGTTATTGAGCTGGGTCAGTTGTTATCCGGGATGACAACGGAGGCTGAACACAGAGTCGAAATTTCCGGCGAAGGCATATCACGGCCGGGCATATATGCAGCAACGCCAGGTACACCCATAAAATTGTTACTTGAGCGGGCAGGTGGAAGTATGGATCTTCCGAATATCCGTGTGGTTGCAGGCCCGGCACTTGACGGTAGACAAATTAGCAGTGCTAATGCCTTCCTGGGTGTCTTTGAAAATCAATTACGTGTGCTTGCTGAAACACCATTAAAAGGCTCAAGAGGCTTGCCGGGCTTGCCTGTGTTTGATCGGACCTCTTTGCTTGCAAAAATCTGTACGAGAGATATTTTTGCACCTACCGAAACCAATATGAACGGTGCTTTTGCAAGCATGGTGCCTGCAGAATCGATCGAGCGAGTGTGGCCGCACAGGGTGCCTGTTATCCCCTTGTTGCGAGCGTTAGTAACCGAAGATGATGAAACTGCGTTGGCGCTGGGTGCGCTTGCATTTATTGAGGAAGATATGTCCCGCGTTTCCTGGGCGTGTCCGGGAAAGTATAACTATGGTCAGGCGCTGCGGGCGTTCCTTGATCGAATTCAATTGGATATGTGATGTCTGATTCTGTCCCTACGCAGTTGTCCGGCTTAAGGAGAACGCCGGGTTCGCCACATGTGCGAAACAGCCTCTCGGTTAACGGCATTGTGTTGCTTTATATAGTCGCTTCAATCCCTTGTTTGATGTTGGGGCTATGGCTGACAGGTAGCCGGTGGGCGGGGCATGAAGCATCGTTAGCAGAAGTTCTGGTTACGGGGTGCATGTTGGTGGGGCCAAGACTTATCGTTTTATTAGGGCTCGGATATGGGTTGGCGAAACTTTATGGAAATATCCGGCATCAGCCCACTGATTTAGGTTGGCTTGCGGTGAGCTGGTTTTTCATTCTGCTACTGCCGCCAACGATTGATCTTGTACCGGCAGCGTTGGCGTTGACCTTTGGGCTGGTCTTTGTGCTTTTTGTGTTTGGTGGACAGGGTATGGCGCCGTTTCATGCGGCTCTCGGTGCCATCATCTTTCTGCAGGTGGCATTTGGCGATACCGGGCTGTCGATGCAGGTAGCGGCTGAAGAATCGGTTATGTCGAGTTGGCATTCTGTATTGAACGGCGGCGCAAGTGAGGGCATGGATTTTGGTATCCTGTCATTCCAGATTGGAAGCCTTGGTGTGATGTCACCAGCCCTGGTAATACTCGGAGGATTGTTTCTGATTTTTGTAGGCGTCGCTTCACACAGGTTTATTTTTGCAGGGATTGCGGGTGCCATAGTGGCCTCGCTGTTGCTTGACCCGCCGTCCGGTAGTCACGTGGCACTGGCAGCCTGGTCGGGACATCTATTGGTGGGAAATTTTTTGTTCGTGCTGGTTTTCCTGGGGTCTGACCCTGCGTGCCAACCATTAACCAGACCGACACGCTGGATCGCGGGATTTGCGTTTGGCAGCCTCACTGTTCTGGTTCGGGTTTTAGATCCCGCACATCCTGAAGGCACATTCATGGCTTTATTGCTGGTGTCCCTTTGTAGCCCGCTTGTCGATGCCGCTGTTGTCCACATTGCGGGCTGGCGCAGGAGTAGACAATTTTATGGCTGAAAAGATATTTTCGACCCGGCATACCATCATTGTCACACTGGTAATCACCATAACCTGTGCCATTCTTGTGGTTGCAACCTCTGGCCTCCTCAAGCCCCGACAGCTTGCGTGGTTGGCGATTGAAATGAACCGGTCAATTGTGACTGCGATGGCACCCTCGTTAGTTGCCGGTGAAATCTTGACGCCTGCTGAAGTAGTTGAGCAGTTTAGCCAACTGGATGTCCTGCTGATCGAGCTTGAAACAGGCGAGCGTTCCACCGCAGAGGACCCGCTTGTTTATAATATCTTTACCGTTGGTGATAACCCTGACCTGCAATACAAAATCCCTACATCAATGGATATCGCCGGGTTGGTAAATAGACCAATATTTGCGCCAGTTTACCAGCTTTATGATGGTGCGATACTTCAGCGTGTGGGTTTTCCTGTATACGGACCTGGTATGTGGTCAACCATCACTGGTTATATAGTGCTGGAGCGCGATTATAATACAATTTCAAACATCTATTTTTACCAGCATGGGGAAACGCCGGGCATCGGTGATCAGATCGAAAGCCAGGAATGGCGCCAACAATGGGTGGGTAAAAAAATACGCAATGAAGCGGGTGAGTTCAAACTTCACCAGCGTAAATCGACTCAGGACAAAGATATGGATGAGTACCAGATTGATGCGATCAGCGGTGCCACTGTGACTTCAGTCTCGGTTATCTCCATGGCCCAGTACTGGCTCGGTGATGACGGCTATGGCCTGTATCTTGTTAGGCAACGAGAGGAATCCCGACAATGACTTATACCTCTCGTTTAATCAGCGACCCAGTGATTCGACAAAACCCTGTCACGGTGCAAATTCTGGGGGTTTGTTCAGCGTTGGCTGTCACTCGCACCTTAATTCCAGCGATCATTATGAGTGTCACCTTGACCTTGATTCTTGTGATGTCGAACGTCATTGTTAGCGCCCTTAGACATCAACTACCCCAGAGCATTCGTCTAATTCTGGAGATGTTGATCATCGCAACCGGCGTGACCATAGCAGACGAGTTTCTTAAGGCGTATATGCCTGACATTGCATCGACACTTTCGGTATTTGTCGGCTTGATTATCACCAACTGTATCGTATTGGGTCGTGCAGAGGCGTTTGCGATGCACAACCCGGTGCTTCCAAGCGCGATGGATGGCCTGGGTCAGGGACTGGGTTACAGTCTTATACTTGTTCTGGTTGCCAGCATCAGGGAGTTGTTTGGTACCGGACGCTTACTTGGCTATCAGGTTTTCCAGTTAAGCGCTGACAATGGCTGGTTTTCGCCACTGTTAATCATGTCCCTGCCTGCAAGTGCCTTCTTCATAGTTGCAGGTTTGATTTGGCTAAGTCAGCCCAATAATCCCCGGTCGTTGCAGGCTGAGTGGAAGCTGGACTATCACACCTTTAGGGGAAAACTATAGTGGATACCCTGACATCTATTCTTCTCAGGTCCATATTCGTTGATAACCTGGCGTTGTCCTTTTTGCTTGGCATGTGTACTTTTTTAGCGATCTCCCGCAGATTGCAAAATGCAATTGGGTTGGGTATTGCGGTTGTGTGTGTGCAGACAATTTCGGTTCCACTTAACTACCTTGTATTTGATTTGCTGCTGGCCCCGGGTGCCTGGCGTTGGCTTGGACTTGATATTCTTGATTTGTCCTATCTGAAGTTCATCGTCTTCATCGGTGTCATTGCCTCCTTTGTGCAAGTTCTTGAAATTGTTTTGGAAAGATATTTTGTCGGTCTTCATCGTGCGCTTGGCGTCTATCTTCCTTTGTTGACAGTTAACTGCGCTATCCTGGGTGGCTCATTGTTTATGGTCCAGCGGGATTATAATTTTAATGAAAGTCTGGTCTGGGGTTTTGGGTCCGGGGTTGGTTGGGCACTTGCCATCATATTGTTTGCGGCACTGAGAGAGCGGGTTCGATATAGTGATCCACCTCTGGCCATGCAAGGTCTGGGTATGACGTTTTTGTTGTGTGGATTCCTGTCCCTGGCATTTGCCAGCCTGCGAGGTCTGGCAGGATGAATCGACGATGAGGACATAGTGGAAATTTCCCTGGTTGGGTCGATCCTGGCTGTTGCGGTCGCAACTGGCATCATCCTGGTGCTCGTTTGTTTCGTCTTGGCTATAAGACGTCGTTTGCTGCCCAATGGAATGACAAAACTATCGATCAATCAGCGTGAGGCGATCAACGTTCAGCAGGGTCGCACCTTGCTGGAAACCCTGGCAAGTCAAGAAGTGCTGTTGCCTGCTGCGTGTGGCGGGCGTGGTAACTGCGGTCAATGTCAAGTGGTGGTGCGCTCAGGTGGCGGGGAATCTTTGCCTAATGAACGGGTGCATCTATCCCGGAAGGATATTGATTCCGGGTTGCGGCTTGCCTGTATGCTGACTGTGCGGGAACCGATAGACATTTTATTACCGGAAGGCTTGGTGGATGCAAAGAAGCGGCCTTTTATAGTGACCTCCAATAAGCGGGTAACTCCGTTTATGACTGAGCTTGTACTTGAGCCAGCGGATGGTGACAGTTTCAGTTTCAAAGCCGGACAATATTCGCTGATTGAAGCGCCGCCCTATCACCTGGCATACAAGGACTTTGACTTGCCGCCTGACTACCAGGGGATATGGCAAGCGGCCGGATTACTGGATCTTGAGTCAGAAGGGCAGGAACTTACTCAGCGAGCATATTCACTGGCAAGTGATCCCCATGATGTTTTGCACCCAACCTTTGTTGTGAGGATTGCATTGCCACCGGCTAACACAATTGAAGCTGTACCTCCGGGTGTAGTCTCTTCCTGGATCTTCGGGCTTAAAAAAGGGGCATCGGTGTTGTTGACCGGACCTTTTGGAGACTTTGGTGTTCAGGACTCAAATCGTGAACTTGTGTTGATCGCAGGTGGCGCTGGTATTGCGCCGATTCGGTCAATTATTCTGGATCAACTGTCATCGGGCACGGGACGCAAAATGTCGTTTTGGTATGGTGTACGTAACGCCAGAGAGATCTGCTACGCGGCTGAGTTCGCGGAACTGGCTGCCCGACACTCCAACTTTCACTGGCACGCAGCGCTGTCTGAGCCAAAGGCTGATCCGGATTGGACAGGGCACCGGGGCTTTATTCACAATGTCGTACGAGATAACTATCTCAACGAACATCCAGCGCCTGATGATCTTGAATACTACTTGTGTGGCCCTCCTGTCATGAGCGCGGCTGTTACGGAAATGTTGCTGGAACAGGGGGTCGAACGTTCATCTATATACTTTGATGATTTTGGCAGCGGGTGACCAACTCAGGGAAATGGGGAGTAAATTAAATGGAACAGTATCGGGTACGTGACCACATGGTGACTGATGTTTTGGTCGTTTCACCACTGATTGATCTTCGACAGGCAGTCCACATATTGCTGCAAAGTGGTTTTTCAGGTGTCCCTGTTACCGATGATGGTAATATTCTGAGGGGTATGCTGACTGAGCGAGACTGTATGGAAGCCGCGTTACACGCTGGCTATCATGATGAGTCAGGGGGTGCAGTTGAGAAGTACATGAGCACGGATTTGCATACCGTTGAACCCAATGCAAACCTGATGGATGTTGCTGGGCTTTTTGTCACTTTACCCCATCGAAGGTTTCCTGTTGTCGAGGAGGGCAGGCTGGTTGGCCTTATCGCACGACGTGACGTACTTTCAGCACTGGACCGGGGAAATTGGTTTTCGCCCTGAGGTATTAGCTGAGACAACTGAAGTATTGGTGATTAATATTTACAATGAATGTAGAGAGATGAAAATGATGATTTTGAAGTATGCAGTTGCAGTTTTGGCGTTATGTTTTGTCGCCTTAAGCTTTGCCGAGGAACCCGTTCCTTTGAGCAAGAAAATGGCCAGTTGTGGAAAGTGCCACATGGGCAAAATGGCATTAACCGGGAAGCCCGTGGAAGAAATACTAGCCGGTCTAGTTCGAATTCGAGAAGGTAAGCGCCCACACCCACCCGGATTGCAAGCGTTTGAAGCAGAACAGTTGCCAGAGGTTGCGGCGATTTTGAGTGGTGTTAACGCGGACGAGTCGCCTCGTTAGCCGGTTTTTCTGGTAGACGGGCCGCCTAGTCCGGTAAATTGTGAACTAGATCAACAGCCGAAAATTTGCCGCGCCCATGGCAGTTCGAACACCGCTCAACGGCGGTGCGGTTATCCAATGCGGATTGGGAAGTCGCCAGACTACCACCGCGGGTGACCATATGGTTCAGGGAAGCCACACTATCGTGACAAGAAGCGCAGACAGCTGTTGCTGGCGACATCACGATATCGTCCCCGGGGTTATTCTTATCTGCGCCAGTATCGACAGACACCCCCAGCACAGAGGTCGCCATTGGAAGTGCATAGCTATCACCAGTATGGCAACCCTTGCAGTTGGATAACGGTGCCGGGTAATGGACGCTTGTCTCATCATAGATATGGGTAGAGAAACCCTGAAAGCCAACGATCTGCAATGGGTTCTCCCGGATTGACGCCGCATGAATGCCGTGAATCATCGTTTTGAAGTCCAGTGATTCTTCGGTTTTGCCATCAGTCGGTGGATTCAAAGTTAGCTCGCGGACTTGTCTATCGGTGTTTCGAGGGTTGTGACAGGTGGTGCAAGCCTGAAGATCGTCCGTTCTGTTGTTTCCGTGCAGGACCAGTGAATCATGACAATTCAAACATTTGTCTAATTCAACCAGTTCCCGTCTTGGGACAGGCATATCTCCAGCTTCAGCGATTGTGAAATCGACGGCTATGTTGCGTACTGGTATTTGCCTGATCACGCCATCGCCAAGATCGTCAGCAGGGTGGCCTTCAATAGTGACAGTTCCTGTGCCTGAAGCTTGAATAAAAGGGGACTCACTGCCATCGGGTATTGCGAGTGGTGACGTCACTCTAAAGGTGTTGTCACCCAGGTTTTGTGAATTTGTCAACGCATCAATACTCACCGAGTTTGCACCCCGCGCACCATTGCCCGTGTTGGTGTAATCGGTCGTTGACCAGGAGATGGTTACCGCCAATCGACTGGCACCACCACTTTGAACGAACGGTAAGTCACTTTTGATATCGTATTTGCTGTTGTTGTTGGTTGGATCAATTATTTGAAAGTCAATTTCCGGCTTCTTACCTGGCGCGGTATTTTTGATGTTTAACACTTCAAACCGATAGGATTCGGCTGCCAGGCGTTCTTTGTGGACGTGGGATTGCGCGACGGAACCTGCGATCCCACCATTTGAATGACAACTTCGACAGTCTAAATCGTCGGCCTGGCCACCGTAGTGTTCGCTAAAGTTCAGGTCATCATGGCAGGCGCCGCAGGCTCGACGAGTTGGAAATTCGTTCCAGTTGTCACCATTGGTCGTCGGGGTGGCAAGCCTGGCATCCGTTGCGGTACCGGCGTGGCATTCGGTACAACCACGATGGTCACGGGGATATCGAATACCTGAGTAGTCATGCAGGCTATTTCTAAATCCGTAGATTTTATAGCTTCCACCAGCCTGCACTGATGGCAAGCTAGCGCCAAAATGAATTTTGTGAATCATTTCGTCCATCGCAACACTGTTGCCGGAATTGGCATCGGTGGAGCCAGGGTTGTGACAAGTAACACAATAGTCCATCTCGATCCGTCCACCGCCATGGATACCCAGGTTTTGGTGGCATTTGTTACAGGAAGCCGTTGCAACAATCAGCGCGCGTGAAATTTGTTCCGCCGCGCCCGTGGATGGCTGAAAATCATATGACGGATTCGAGGGATTGTTGCCCGCAAACTGAATGGATACCCGGTGAGTCAGGCGCGAGTCGTAGCCAAGATCGAGTCCTTCGATTTTAGCCTGTGCCACGACCTCCGTTGGAAGCTCTGAGGTCCGGGTAATGATCTGATTAAAGGTGTAGACATAGGTACCGTCTAAATTGTTTGCCAGTATGCCTGCTGTTCCTGGTTCCGTGGTTGCTTGCAACTTCGGACTTGATCCAGGTCCAACTCCAGGTTGCTCTATCTGATTGATATAGGATTGCCATGTGCCATGTAGATTGCCCAGTTCAGATGGCTGCAATTTGGCGATGATAAATCTAACGGCGCTGGTGGTTATATCCTGGATGGCAGCGTTGGTATTATCGGTGGCAGTAAAGCGCACGACCGGTCGCCCCTCGCTGTTGATTTCAACGCCGGTGATGGTGGCAGATAAAGAAGTAGCGGCACTGAACGCCACGGGTGTCGTGTTGTCTGGCGCAGGTATCTGAATAACAGGCGGAGGTGTGCCCCCCGGTGAGTTGTTGCCGGGTGCCGGTAAGGGAATCCTGTCACCGCCACCCCCATCTCCGCAGCCAGCAAGGATAGCGGTGACGAGGAGGTAAATGCAGTTTTCGCGAATTTTTTTCATTCTGTGCATACTCTAAAACCTGTGCTGGAAGGAAACTCCCAGCAGGTTAACCTGGCCGTTCAGCGATGATTCTCCTACGCCCACCAAATTCGGAACGCTATCAAATGTCACATTGTCAGTCGCCCAGTCTGATTCTTCAAAATCATAATATTGGTAGATGAAAGTCATGCCTGTCTTTTCATTAATCTGATAAGTGACTGACAGATTGAGGCTATGCATTTTTGTTTCGAGATCGGGCAAACCCGATGCATCAAGGTTTACTGCACCACCTGTTTCAGCAATAAATCCGGACTCGGTTTGAACAAATGTGTAATTTGCATCAGCGCTCAAGTTGCTGAGACTTTGCCAGAGCAGGCCTGCGCTTAGGGTAAATACCTTATCCTGGATATCGGTCGCCCAGTTCCGGGCAGGGTCGCTACCTTGTGGTAGTGGCGTCAGCACCCGGTTGGCAGGTTTCTCAATACCGCCGCCAAATGATCTACCCGCCATGCTCGTTTCATAGCGTGACCAGGACGAGGTGCCGTAGCTTGTAAAATGGTCGGAAGCGAAATACTGTATATCAAACCCGTAGTAGTGCGATTCGACCTTGCCTAACCCAAGTACGGTCTGGTCGTAGTCGGTGTCCAGTTGCTGGAGGTCGAAAGCAAAAGACCAATGGTCTATGCCGGTATAGTTGACATTGACCTTTAGCTCTTCCGTCTCTGCGTTGGCGAGGTGAAACTGGGATAACAAGGGATGATTATCAAATCGCTGATCAACCGGTGTCTGGGCGATAAAAGCTGGCGTTCGGTTAATCAGAAATGATTGAGCCCAATCGTAAGTCCCTGAACTTCGGTCACTGATAGTCGCTTCGATCCTGACGCCAATAGCCGCAAGGGGAGTGAATCGTAATATACCGCGAACAGCATCGGTTTCAGTTTCGCTCACCGCCGCGTTTTGTCTTTCAATTCTAGTCCGCTCGACCTCCAGCGTGCCTTTGGCGCGCCACCATGGTAAACGATAATCCCCAGCGACCATCGTTTGTTCTTTGCGGAAATCATGGCTGTTGGCAAATATCCCCTGGATGCTGGCGGGCTGATTAGTCGCATCACCACGAATGTAGTTGAATGCTGCCCGGGTCTTGTCCTGGTCTCGATCATCGACGGAATAACCACCCCTTAGTACAAGTTTCCGCAGCACTTTAACTGTTGGTCTATAGGTTAGCTTTAGACTGCCGTTAAACAGATCGAGGCTACTATTGAGGCTGTCAATGGGCGGAGACTCATTGATGGTGAGTGTCGGATTAACGGTGTAAGGCAAGAGGCTTCCATCCTGCCGGGTTTTTGACCAGCCAGTATCCCATTGCACACTAAGCCCGCTGATTGCAATCGGGAGATAACTGCCCGTCACCCGTATTTCTTCCCTGTCATTGTCCGGCGAAAGCGACAAGCTTCCCAATCCATTGGGGTAGCCGATATTGATATTACCCGGGTTCAGAAAGGGGTTGGACCAGGTTTGTTGATCCTGGCTATCATCAAACTTGCTGGCGAGATAGGAAATTGTATTAGTCAGGCGATCGTTTGAGAAAGTCAGGCTTGTGCTGATCGATGAGTTGTCTTCGTCTATGGGCACCGGCAACAGCGCAGAAAAAGCGGTTGAGGCGTCAAAGTAGATCGCGCCACCCGTCACCTGGGTTCCCTGCCGGTTCTGTGATTGATAGTTGAAGTCAAATAGCCAGTTCTCGGTCAATATCAAACTGACTTCAAGGCTAATTGAGTCCCTGTGAACCTCCTCATCGAATGATCTAGCGGTAGAATCAAACGCTGTCATGCCGTTACTGGTCGCCGCCGCAGTCCAATTGTCGGGGAGAGTGAGCATCCGATTTTGCCCTGACAGGAATGGTGTTCTGGAATCAAGGTTTGAGTACTGCTGGCTGCCGTCAAAAGCGAGTTTGACTTTATAGCGTGCTGGTTCGGTAATGGTGTACGCAAAATCGTAGGTCTGCAGACCAATGTTCTCCCCTTCCATTTGCCAGTAGCCTGTACCTGCTGACCATGGGATATCACCTGTTATCTTAAACGCGCCAAACAGTTTTCCGCCTGACTCTGGCAAAGCGTTATATTCACCAAACTTTGCGTTGTCCTTCCCGGACGCAATTAGCGAAAGGTCAATCAAACCGGTTGCTGCCTGACCTGACAATGGATTGAGTGCCAGGCTCGAAAAAAACAGTATTTTTTTGAAGTCCTTCATCAATCACCTATTTCGTCAAGCGAGCGCCGGAGGGGTGATTGCTGCCGTGGATCTTTGGATGGCAGTTCATGCAGTTTCTACCTAACAGGCTTGCACTGGGTCGTTTCCCTGGCAGTCCACCTCCAGCTTCCAGGTTGCTCGGGTGAAAGTTTGCCATGTGGCATTGCTGGCAAAGTTGAGGTCCACGGGAAGTTAACAGAGGCTTGTGTATTGAGCCATGTGGTTTGTGACAGCTCAGGCAGTCTTCGCTGGCGGGTGGGTGGTCAAATATAAAAGGACCGCGCTGTGCTTCATGGCAATTTAGACAAGTTGCATTGGTGGTGACTTCTTTTAGTTGGCTACTGGAAAGCGAGCCATGCGGGCTATGGCAATCGGTACAACTCATTTCTTTTTCATTTAGGGGGTGTCTACTCGGTAGTAAGAACTCCTTGCGAACTTTCTGATGGCAGCGACCACATGTGTCTGCCTGGGAAATATTAATAGTAATCTGATTAATCGATTCATGAATCCTGTGGCACGCATTACAAGTCATGTCTTCCTGAGCATGGGCACTGGCTTCCCAGTGTCGAGTATTTTTTTTATGACAGGCAAGACATTGATTGTTCCATTTGACCGCATGGTCGCCTGTTTCGTCCATGTTTTTGCGGGAGCTAAATGGGATGTCGGGAGACTCTTCGATTGGGTTACCGAGATGCGCAATGGAGGCACCATGACAACTGACGCATCCGGATGATTCATTTCTCGAATTCTCGTCACCCCTGACGGTAGGTGTTAGCGAATGCGATGACTTTGAAGCATTCATTGAGTGACAGGCCGTGCATTGTGCCTCCGCCATCACACAATGACTAAGGGCTGCCAATAGTAATAGGGATAAAAGGTGGAAAAACTTACAGTCTGAATTCATAAAATTTATCACTTGATATCCAGGGTGATGGAAAATGTTTCTTTTTTGATAAAAAGTCAAATTCAAAAAGTACAAACTAAAGGCAGGTGCGCCTGTGAAACTTGACGCTAGTATATAAGACCGAAAAACAATAGAGAATGACTCAGATCAATCTATAGCTAATTAGTTGTTTGCCCAAGTAAGCATATCAAATGATGCAACAAAGCTGGTAGTGATAGATTTTGTGACGCCTGCGTAGACCCTGTCACGAAGTGGACTGTCAGACAATAGACCGGGGAGCTCAGATGGTCCCTGGCAGAAGCCCAGGGACGAGCTAACCGCGTTTTCGAGTATTGTACCCCGGGTATTTCCAAAAGACTCGGAGAATGACAATGACGAAGGCTAACGCCCACATAGTAGTGGCGCTCATGTGGACGGCCAGAATGAATTCTGCATTGAATAAGCCAGATAACAGCCGGAGTACTGTCGCCAGGCTAATCAGTAGAACAACGTAGGGTAATTCGACGAAAGTCTGTGGTTTAAGTCCTGACCGCTGCATCCAGACCCTGGACATGACGGTCAATGTCAGTGTGCCGATTGCACCAATCGTGATGGCGTGTATTGCGCTTGAGAAAGATTGTTCTGTCACCATTGCGCCACCCATAAGCAGTAGGCCGACAGCGATCCAGCCGTAACCCAAGGCAAGTGCCAGCAGGTCAGTACGTTGCAGGCAATTCCAGAGCCGCCAACGAAACAACCGTACCAGCGTGAGCGATGCGGTTGTAATGAGGAGTAATCCCGGAATTAGAGACGGAACTGACAAGAGATAGGTGGCAGTGGCTGCGAGCATCATCAGGATAAGTGCAGCTTCGATGCGAGGTTGTATCCGTGCTTCAAGTGTGCCTCCCTGGCTCTCTATGTGACCTGCAACGGCTGGTGCTAACATGCGACCCCCCATCATCAGCATCAGAAGTGTTGCCATCAATACGCCCGCATGAGTAATAGCATAGAGACTGGACAGGGCCATGCCATCGACCACCAGGTGGGTGCCAAACCCTGCGATACCCAGCAACAGGATGTTAATCCCGAACATTTTATTGCGCCACTTTTTAGCACCCGGCAGGAATCTGGAAGCACCAGCGAGGGCAAAGCCGGAAAAGAAAATGGTGTTACTAATGTCGGCGACCAGGGAACCTGGCATATACACAAATGTCAGGCGGGCAAATATCCAGGTAATCATCAAAGAGACGATCCACCACAGCGGTACCTTGTTAAGGAGATAGCCTGTCATGACCGCAAGGGCATAACCGAAGATGAGTTCGTGTGCGTGACCCAGTGGCGTTGCGATACCCGGTAGCAGCGAGTGACCAGAGGTGATGGAGTAAACCGATACTGGAATGATAAGCATCCCGTAAATTGTCGCCATTGGGAAGAAGTAAAGATAGGCATCTGTTTTTAAGAGCATTCTGGTGGTCATTTCTTTTTGGTCTGCCACAGTGCTGGACTAAAGATTACTCTCATGTTGAGCCTTGTTATCACTTCAAGGTCCGGGCTGAATTGATCGGTAGCGCCAGACTCCAACGACAAGCAAGGGGGACAAAACCCTTCCAGTGTGTTGCTGGGTTTGCCAGAATGGAGCATCGGTATTACAGCTACGGCACTGGTGACTTATCCCCTATGATCCCCGATCAGGTATCGATGATTCAAGTGAATATTTCTGATCAGTATAGGACCTTACTTCGTTTTACTATTTCGGCAGATCGGTCCAGAATAGGTGTTCTCAGAATCAGCAGGAGTCAAGATGGTCGCTGAAAAAAGTGAACCCCGCGAATTTTCGTCCCCTCCATGTTTTGCGCATGAATTTGAAGACAAGCTTACCAATAGTGAAACTGTTGACGTCTTGATGGAACTACTCGAGGCAGCGCGAGCCGGTACCCGGATAGCCAAAGAAATTCGAATTCAGGTAAAAAAGCTGGGTGAGGCCTCTGTGTTACTTGACCTGATCGATCAGATTCACAGGGATGAAGTTTTTCACTGCAGCATGTTAGGTCGTGCAATCGAATCCTTAGGTGGGAAACCTTCGACTGAAATTGGTGCCCTGTACGAAAAGTCTATGTCTATTGGTGATCCGGGTGGACGGCTTGCGGTCCTCAATCGAGGGCAGGGGTGGGTATCTCGCAAGATTAACCAACTTGTACCGCAATTAAGAGATACCCAACTGATCGAATTTCTTAAAAAAATGAGAAGGACTCACGACCTTAATATCGAAAAGACCAATATTGCTCTGGAGAGGTAAGGGATCTTATGCCTGGCCTCTCAAATCATCAGCTAAAGGTGTCTGTAATACGTCTGAACGGGTGAGTTCGATTCGGTGACGCGCCGCTCGACATAGCATGACCGCAACATATTCAGGGTAGTTGTCGGCTGGGTCAAAACATTCTGAAAAGCCCTCCTCAAGCGCCAACAGGCAAGCAACTGCTTCATCAGTAGGGACAGCTTGTTGGTCGATAATATCCACGGCAGCGAGCAGCCTGTTCCAAAAAATCGTCGATGGTTCTGGATTAGTGCTCATCATATTCTCCTTCACGGTTTCTGGTGGCAGTGACTTCCAGATGACGGGTTTTGCCGCCGGGTATCGGCCACTCAATCGTTTCTCCAACTCGAAGACCGATAAGCGCTGCACCGACGGGTGCAAGAATGGATATGCGGCGTAACGATGGGTCTGCGGATGCGGGATAGACAAGCTCCACAGTCGATATTTCTTTCGAATCGATATCCCTGAAGGTGACAACTGACCCCATTGTCACAACATCCTTTAGTGAATCCAGGTTTGTTACAACTGTTGCCGAGTCGAGTTCATCATACAGTAAAGCGACAGCCTTGGAGTTTGTCTTCGATAACAGCTTCGTTAACTGATCGTAATCAGTTCTACCCACAAGTACAGAGCGTGTTTCAATCACGTTCGTGTTCCTTCTAAATTTGAATAAATTGGATTTTTTTGGTACTGGAAAGCGACAAAAACCAGAAAAGTTTTAGTCGCGTAGGCAGAGTGAGGCCGTGACGAGGCCTCCGTTAAATGCGGAGCTGACCATTGGGCAGAAAAGCAATGTGTTTTTATTGCGCATATCAACATGCTACAACAAAGCTAATACATTGGGAAGTTACTTGAGATCTGGCGCAGCAATCTACTTTGGGTGCTTTATCGCCCGCAAACAACAGGCCCAAACAACAGTCCACAAACAAGGCTATGCAGTTGGGGAGCTCACTAACAGTATTCTGGAGCTGCGAGGTCTGCTTCCTGCCTTGTTTGATATTACTTTCAGGGAGAACACGCACGCAGGGAAAGGTCGACCCAGTGGGTGACCGATGGTGCAGAGAAACAGGTCTGGTTTATGTGGCGCGCTCGCGCGCTGTTATCTGATCTGCTGGTAGATCCTCATAACCAGGAGACCAGTCAGGGAACAAAAAGCGCAAAAGCAGCAAGCAGGAGGTCGACGCTCATTGAAGAGCTTGAAGAGCTTGAAGAGCTTGAAGGGCGATAAGAAGGCTTTGTTCAGAATGGCCAATTGAAGGTTGGTTGTGCCCCACGTCCAGTATTAGTCGATTCTGGAACACGCGGGACCCGGTGACAATTTGATTTTTCCCTCGGCGCTTTTTTCAGGGAGAATATTGACTAAAGGCTACCGAATTGCTGCCTGAAGCCGAGGGCGCAACTCCCCCAATTGTGCGCCCACTATTACCTGTTCAGTTTTAGATTAACGGTTATACCGGGGTTCCAGGTCAGCCAGTATCGCCGCTTTATTAAAACCCGCTAACAACCTATCATATTGTGCATATTTATCAGACCTCGACTAGCTGGAGTTGACCCGGTGTCAGCAGACCAAAAATCCGCAACAGGCACGACAACAAATCCTAATTCGACCCTGGCCCCGCTAGGCGTCCCTGTCTTTCGCAGGATGTGGATTGCAAGTTTGGGCTCTAATTTTGGTGGTCTGATCCAGGGTGTTGGGGCTGCGTGGATGATGACCTCTATATCAGAGTCAGCCGCTCAGGTTGCACTTGTACAGGCATCAACGACTTTACCCATCATGCTGTTCTCTCTTGTCGCTGGCGCGGTCGTTGACAGTTTTGATCGGCGCCGGGTAATGCTCTGTGCACAAATATTTATGGCCATCGTTTCAGTTTCTCTGGCGGTGAGCGCCTGGATGGGTCTGATGACGCCCTGGTTGTTGCTGATGTTTACATTCCTGATTGGTTGTGGGGGTGCATTCAATAATCCAGCATGGCAGGCAAGTGTTGGAGATATTGTGCCAAGAGATCAAGTTGCATCGGCGGTGCTGCTGAATAGCGTTAGCTTCAACGTTACCCGAAGTGTTGGACCGGCGATCGGTGGCGCTATAGTTGCCGCGGCTGGTGCAGCAGCGACCTTTGCTGTTAACGCGTTCAGTTATATCGGATTGATCGTGGTGATCTGGTTGTGGAAACCCAAACGTAACCCGTCAGCGTTACCGAGGGAAAGGTTGCGCGCAGCCATGGGTACCGGGGTTCGGTATGTTGCGTTGTCGCCGAATATCATGCGCGTGTTGTTAAGGGGATTTGTGTTTGGTACCACCGCTGTTGTGGTGCTGGCGCTCCTGCCCCTGGTGGCCCGCCATCTGGTTCAGGGGAATGCCGTCACATACGGGATATTGCTGGGAGCGTTTGGTGTGGGTGCGGTAGTGGGTGCAATGGTTTCAAGGCGAATACGGGAACGATTATCTAACGAGACATTGGTGCGGGCCGCGTTTCTGGCATTTGCAATTTGTGCCTTGGTCACCGCCTTCAGCACGGAACTTGTGATCACAGGCATTGCACTGATTCTGGGTGGTGCCTCCTGGGTGTTGGCCCTGTCGCTTTTTAATACCACAGTCCAACTTGCAACACCTCGGTGGGTAGTTGGCCGCGCACTATCGCTCTATCAGATGTCAATTTTTGGTGGCATGGCACTTGGCAGTTGGCTCTGGGGTTCAGTCGCGGAAGCAACGGACTTGACCGTAGCACTGGTTATCGCATCTATTGGCATGTTGGCAGGAGCATTGATTGGCTTAAAAATACCGCTACTTAGTAACGAGATTTTGAATCTTGACCCATTGAACCGGTGGCGGGAGCCACAAGTTTCTGTGCCAGTGGAGCCACGGAGCGGACCAATTACCATTGCTGTTGAATATCGCATTGCGGTTGAAGACCAGGTTAAGTTCCACCTTGCCATGATTGATCGCAAACAGATTCGACGGCGTAATGGTGCGCAGGGCTGGACCCTGAATCAGGACATGTCAGACCCTGATGTCTGGATCGAAAGATTTAGGCTGCCAACCTGGTTGGACTATGTCAGGTTGCACAGTCGAACCACCCAGGCCGACTCCAATGTAATCGACTTGCTCAACCTGTTGCACCGGGGCAGTGAACCGCCGAAAGTCAGACGGATGCTAGAGTGGAAGGGCAGGCCTGTACGCATCAGGCCTTCAGAACCGGATGAACCACTGGTCAATCAGTAAGCTTGAGTGTGATAAAAACTGAAACAGGGCAAGGCATCCAGAGTCTAATCCTCGACGATTAGTGACATTATCTCAGCACCCAAAACGAGATCCTGTTCATGCCCCATTTTGTGTTTTCGTAACCGCCCTTTCCTGTCTACCAACAATAAAGTTGGCGTCCCTTGCAGGTCATAGCTTCGCATCGTTTTTGGGACAGGGTCTGCGGGATCATCTGCTGGCGTATCAATGGCAACAGGGAATTCGATGCGATATTCATGGAGGAATGCTCTAAGGGATACTTCTGTCATTGCAGCATGATGTTCAAATACAGTGTGCAAACCGACCACGGTCACGCCGTGAGCCTTGAACAAAGCGTGAACCTTGCGTGCCTGGGGGATTGAATTTTCTACACATCCCGGACAAAGCATTTGAAACGCAAAGATCGCAATCACATTACCCTGCAATTGTTTCAGCGATAAAGATTCATTTGTATTGAGCCAGGTTTGTACCTGAAGCTCAGGAGGAGTTTCCAATATCGTGTTCATCGACTTTCCTCGTTCAGGTGAGACATTGGACCAACGGTTTGCATCGGGTGCAGTAAAGTTCAGCGACTAATATTGCCGCTACTCGATTGTGCCCGGGAGCGACAAGTCACCGGATGCTACGTCAAATACATTAACCACACAAAGCAGCGGGGCATGAGCACTTTCATTGACACGTAGTCCAGAGGTTACACCATCGAATGCGATACCTTGAAGTTCCCTCGCATTTCTAAATGGTACACGGACTGATACTTCCTTCTTGTTGATTAGGGGAGAGTACCCTGGACTATCGATTAAGATGGGTAAGCCCGGCCAGGTCAGGGGCAATTTTGGTTGGCTACCGGCAGGAATATCTTTAACTTTTAGAGCCCCTTCACCACAGGCGTTGTCAGGTACTAACACAACCCAGTGAGAGTGCCAGACGGTACCGTCATTACCAAGGTCACCGTCAGCATTTTCATCAAATAACGGGGTGTCGTCAAAATCCGGATGGGACGTGATTGCCATGGATAATATGCCCTGGCCCTTTTCAAAGCCAACGATAGAACTGTCAATTTTTGTTGGCCAGACATAAGAAAATACATTGCTGCCTTCCAGTTTTCCGGTGGGTGTTGGCTTCGATTTTCCTGCCTTGTGACTCACGCTCATTTTAAATGTGAGCCAACTGTCACTTGCCTCTACCCTGGCTTGAACAATATCAAACGCTGCTAATTTGGTGTTGCCCTGCTCGCCTTCAATACCATGGGCATATGCGGGTAGCGAAACCGTTGATGATATGAGTAGCGCAGCTGCTGTCCCTGTTATAATTTGAATTATGTTTTTCATTATTAAAGTCTCATGTTGACTGTTTAGTTTTGGGCCTTCATTCAGAGCTTCATTCAACGCCTTATTTGAAGCTAATATGGTATAGATACTAAACCAATATGGGCATATTAATCGATTCTCGCGGGTTGTCAATGAGGTTTAGCATCTATACTATTGTGCTTATGATGAATGACTTCGAAATATGGTTTGAGCGGCTGTCTTCCTTGTACCGGAGTCAGATGCGGCAGGCAGCGAGTGCGGCGGGTTTGCAGGTTGTGCACCTTGAAATACTTCAGTACCTGTCGATTGGTAATCGATATTCCAATACGGCACAGGCCTTAAGTGAGTACCTGGGGCAGACCAAAGGCAGTATCTCCCAGAGCCTTAAGATTTTGGATAAGGATGGGTATGTTGCGAGAAAACCCTGCCTAAAAGACAAACGTATTACGCGACTATTTCTGACTAAACGTGGCAGGGTGAGCCTCGAAAAGATGTCCAGCCTGTTGATGCCAAATCTGGGAGAGACAGAAAAGGATGTGGATGCCATCCGGTTGTTACTGCAAAAATGGCAAGCTAACAACAATCACAAAGGTTTTGGTCAGTGCCTTTCATGCCGATATAACCGGCAGCTATCGGATGCAAAGTTCCAATGTGGTTTGACGGGTGAATCTTTGTCAAAAAGTGAGACTAGACAAATTTGTCGCGAGCATGAATTTTTAATCGTGAAGCAGACATGAATCTTCCCCCTGTCTCTACAAACTTCCGGTGCCGGTGTTTGCTGTCGAAACCTGCGTCAGCGCGTCTGAAAGTTTTGCCATTTGTAATGGCTTGGTCAGGTGCAGATCCATGCCGCTATCCAGGCATCTTTGCTCAAGTTCCACAACGATATGCGCGGTAAGCGCCACTATTGGCATTCGGCTCATATTGTCCCTGGCCTCTAAAGACCTGATTGCCAGGCTGGCTTCAAAGCCGTCCATGATTGGCATTTCACAATCCATCAAAATAACATCATAGTCGCCGTGATTAACTTTTACCTCATCAAACAAGGCTTTACCATTTTCATGAAATGTAGGTACATGCCCCAAGCGGGTTAACATGCCCTCGATCACCAATTGGTTGACCCTGTTGTCCTCAGCGACGAGCACTTTCATGGACTTGCTCTTGTCCTCGCCTGGCTGCCCGATCGTCGCGCCGCTTTTATTAATAGCCTGACCATGACGAAGGGGCCTATCCTCCATTTTGGCTTCGGGCAGTCGAATCCTGAACCAGAACACTGAACCTCGACCAGGTTGGCTCATGACGCCAATTGTGCCTTGCATCAGTTCAACCAATTGCTGGCAGATTGCAAGTCCAAGACCTGTACCGCCAAACTTTCTGGATATGTCTGATCCAACCTGTGAGAAAGCCTTAAATAATCTGGTTTGTTCTTCCTCGGAGATTCCCATACCTGTGTCAGTGACAGAAAAGCGATAGTTGTCCGGCTCAGGGCATGCTGTCACCTCAATTGTGATATTCCCGGTCTCTGTAAACTTAAACGCATTGTTAGTCAGATTGGTAAGAATCTGCTGCAGTCTGGTTACATCCCCGATTAGTCTTTCCGGTACATCGCTTGCCACAATAACCTCTAATTGCACGCCTTTGGTTTTGACGATGTTCTGAAACGTCAACTTTAAATCTTGCAACAATGGCCGGATCGCAATAGGTATGGCTTCGATCTCTAACTTTCCAGCCTCGCCCTTTGAGAAGTCAAGAATATCGTTGACGATCGTCAGCAGGCTTTGACCTGAAGACTGTATGATTCTGGTGTAGCCTTGTTGGGTTTCGTCAAGATTAGTCTGACCTAGCAATTCGGTCATGCCCATTAATCCGTTCATCGGCGTACGGATCTCATGGCTCATTTTTGCGAGGAAATCGCTTTTCGCGGCGGTTTCGGATTTGGAAATTAACGCCTCTTGTTCCGCTGCAAGTTTTGCCTGGTTGATCTGGTTTATTCTTTCGGCGAGGCCCATGGAAAAAAGGAACAATGCCCCGGCGCTGGTGATTCGTTCCAGCAGAGTGACATCGATCGCAAAGGTAGTGATGCCCAAAATTTCGAGCAGCGTGTAATTGCCTACAAGAGTTGGTACTGAAGCGGCAATTAAATATATTCTGGCTGCCTGCTCGCCTTTAATTGCCAATCGTGCTGCTGACAACATGATATAAGGTGCAAGCAGGATCATGCTATAAACCAGATAGCCAATATAGTTGACTCCTGACATCCATAAAATTGCTGCAACCACATAAAAAATTGTCCACCAGTGGGTGATCTGGTAGAAAACATGTGAGTTGTCTTTTAGCTTTAAGTAAGTGTTGTGGAACCAGAGTGCAGATGCTGCATACAGGATCGAGAAAAAGAAGGGTGCCCGGTCATCCCACCAGCTAGAAAAGCTGAAGTTTAATTGTGCCATGCCGTCGATGTAGAGGTACTGAAACATACCGGCGGCAACCATAAGTGAGAAGCTGAGGTATACCACTTCACGGGTGCGAAATGCCAGGAACAGGTTATAGAAGATTAGCCCGAGGGCGATTCCACGAACGATGTTGATCACGCTTTGAGAGAAGTACCTGTACTCTGCATAAGCCCCTGGAGTGTAGATTTTCAGTGGTATTTTTAGGAAGCCCTGGGACTGTACCTGTAAATAGAAGCTGTTGTCCCCGGCGTCCAGAATCCATCGTGTGGTTAGTGCTTCAGCACGAAGTTGTTTGGGGTGCCTGCCCTCCAAATCACCCATTACTATCTCATGCCAACTCCCGTCCTTTTTTTTGTATACGGTGACATGATCCAGGGTGGGACTTGCTATCTCCAGATAAACTTCCAGCGGAGAGCTTGTGTGATTGTGTACGGAAAAGGTCATCCAGTGGGGGTTTTGGCTTATTCCCAGGTCAGGGACCTCATCTGTGGGCGGCAGGGGTTGGAACCATTCAGGGTGAGCAGCAACATCCTCAATATTCAGGATTTGATTTGCCTCAAAATACTGAAGGGTGCGGCCTACGGAGAGGGGATGACTGTCCGGCCATATTTCAAGCGGCACCTCGCCGTGACCTAAGGGACACAGTAATAGTAGAAAAATGAGCCGGCACAAATTTCGAAAAATCAAAGCTGTCAGAATTTTAGGGTTGATTATTGAAGTCTAGTCGGTATTGACAGAACTGCATCAGCGGGAGACCAGGAATGCGATCGTTTTTGGGTGCCCTTCCTGGCCATAAATCAGGCTTTATTGAATCGGGAAAAGAAGCCAGGTGGTGATTACCTGCGCTCCACCTGCATAAACCAGGTTGGGATGATTGAGAGCATGAACACGGCGGCAATCAGCATAAATCCTTCCCGATAAGCCAAAGTCAAACCCTGGGTGTAAATCATGCTGGAGAGATAGCCAAGGGATGGTGGAAACTGCATCAAAAAACCAAAGTGATCCCTGAACATGATGTCCTGTACATTGACCAGTAGTTCCAGTGTCGCGGGGGTAGAAGTCTGTGTAACCGTAAACTGTTGACTAAATTCGCTGGTCCTCTGGGCCAGGTGGATCGACAACAAGTTCACCCCAAATGCTCCGCCCAACTGACGCAGGAAGTTCACCGCACCGGATCCCTGGCTGAGTAAATCTGGCGGCAAGCTCGCCAGAGATGCCGCGTTGAGACTTGGAAATATCATTGCTAGTCCAACCCTGCCGATAAGGGCCCAAAACAAGAGCAATGCATAAGGTGTATTGATGTCGACCACCCGCATCAGCCAACTCGAGATCACGAACAGGGTAAGCCCGCCAATGATGACAAACCGGGGTTGGATACGGTCACTA
>Ga0206123_10001257_pt1 | contig 24100 bp, 19 predicted proteins | sample Helgoland_Spring_2_FD_160086 | JGI IMG/M metagenome (GOLD analysis project Ga0206123, IMG submission 160086) | Pelagic subsurface seawater microbial communities from Kabeltonne, Helgoland, North Sea - Helgoland_Spring_Bloom_20160316_1 | ecosystem: Environmental > Aquatic > Marine > Epipelagic ...
CAATTTCTGAAGCAGGTCTAATAGATTTATCCCTCATAAATTGAGAAAATGTAGTATCTCCATCATCATCAATATTAAATGATGTGCCTCTCATAGGATTCGCTTCAAACTTGTCCATATGATTACCTTGAGTTTCCGCTATTTAAAACTTTATATAGTCAAAAGAATAATTTATAATTATGGCTACCTATGAAGAGGATTTTATAGGAGTTATTAAAGATTATTTAACGGAGGGTGTTAAGAGAGAAAAATCAATTGGAAATTTTAACAGATTTTTAGAATTTGAAAATTTATTTACTTTCAAAGATAACTCTATGGATTGTGTGCTTTGTAGAGGTATTGATTTAGAAAAATGCTCTTCTTGTGAACAAGGCACAGTAATTTGTGAAACTTGTGAAGGCTCTGCCAGAATTATATGTGAAAGGTGTTTTGGATTTGTAGAATTTCTTTGTTTGCAATGTAATCATGAACCTTGTTTAATATGCGGAGGAGATGGGCTTCTTTTTGACGAATATTATGGTTTAGAATTATTTTGTGATGCTTGCTTAGGAAGTGGTCTTCAGGAATTTTGTGGTAATTGTAATGGAGGAGTCACAGATTGTTGGTCTTGTGATGGTAAAGGAGATGTTTACTGTAGAGATTGTGATAACTATAGTGGAAGAAAATATTGTGATTCTTGCAACGGAAAATGGTTTAAATTGCAATGCAACCACCACATTAATTTAAAAAATAAAAATATAAATATTCATAAAATAGAAAGAGATTTTAATTATTTTATAAAACATCCTTATTTAAAATTAACTCCTGATAAAAAAACATGGAAATTTTTACCTGTTAATGAAGAAAATTATTCTGAATTTATTAATGATTATTATAATTCAGGGTATTTTGGTTTTGCAGTTTTTCTTAAACCTGAATTTGATGAAATTAATAGCAGAAGTAGACAAAAAATCTCAATAAATTATAGGGTTGAACCCATAGCCCTAAACATCCCTCTAAAAAAAATTGATTATTTTTATAATAGGGCATTAGACTTAACTAAAGGCAATACTGCATATATGATAGACCAAAAAGAATATTTTACTACTACTTATTTCTCAAATGCAACTATGCAAGGGTATATAAAAGACAACATAGTATATTCTGGTTTGGCAGTAAAGGGTTTTAAATTTGAAAAGGATTTTGATGAAAGAAATATAAAGACTAAAATTTCAAAAGATGGGCATGGGGTAATAATTGTTGAGGGAGGGAAATCAGATTTATTATGGGGTTTGAATAGGATGAATTTTGAATTATTTAAAGAGCAATTTAAAAATCAAGGAACCTTCGTATTTATCTATCACGAAGACATAAGCGATTTAAGAGGAGGCTACATGAATTGGAAATCTCTTAGGCCTTGGGAAAATAAAAATTAATCTTTATATAGTAAAACTATCTATCTTTAGATATGCAATTCTCAAATTATGAGCAAATGATTGAGTTTACAGAATCAATGCATGGTTTTTTATCAAGAGATTGCATAATTAAATTAGAAGAAGTTTTAATAAAAATGTCTCCTGATAATGTGGATTCAGATATTTTTAAAACCAAAAATAACCTCTTTTACAATATGTTGAAAGAATATAGTGATATTTTACTCTCAGAATTAAACGAAAAACTCAGACCCTATATACAATCTCTTTATTTTCAAAAAGTAGCAAATTTTTCAAATGTGTTAAGTAAGTCAAAAATAGCAGGTTTGCAAATCATGAATCCCTTTGATTGCATTGGTTGTGCTGGTTTAGGGCCTTCTTTTTCTTGTGCGGTTTGTGAAAATTCTTTAGGGTTTAATACCTGCGGAGATTGTGATGGTGAGGGATTAACAGTCTGTGCTGAATGCGACGGCTTTTGGGAAGAGCATGAAGAATGCAATGATTGTGGTGGAGAAGGTCAACAAGATTGTTATAATTGTGATGGAGATGGAAGAAAAGATTGTAATGATTGTGATGGAGAAGGAGAATTAGAATGTGGAGAATGTGATGGAGGCGGAGAATCAGTATGTAAAGAATGTGATGGAGAGGGAGATTTAGAATGTGAAGAATGTGATGGAGAGGGTCAAATAATTTGTGAAGATTGTGAGGGAGGTGAAGAGGTAGATTGTGGAGAGTGTGACGGAACAGGAGTTGTTGAAGACGATGAAGGAGAAGAAGAAAATTGTTCTGAATGTGAAGGAAATGGAGTCGTTGACTGTGGTAATTGTGAGGGTGGTTATTTAGAAGAGTGTTCCACTTGCAAAGCGACTGGAAAAATCAACTGCGAGGGCGATTGTGATGGAGATGGAGTTGTTATGTGTTCCAATTGTGATGGAGGCGGTTATGAAGAGTGTGATAGTTGTGATACCGAGGGAGATTTTGAATGTGGTGATTGTTATGGAGAGGGGCTGGAAGAATGTGAAGAATGTTATGGTAATGGAACGGTAGAGTGTAGTGAATGTGATGAAGGTCATGAATCTTGCAATGAGTGTAATAGCAGAGGAGTCATTAGGTGTAACTCTTGTGTAGGTGTTGGAAAAGGAATTTGTGGTTTTCAACACCCGATTAGAGTTAAACCAGATAAAAAATTCATTGAAAATAAGGATGAATTAATGTTATATTCTTTAGAAGTAGACGCTAAAAATCCTCTTTTAATTGCAACTCAGATGCAGTTTAGGGCTGATGATTACCATATTTCCTTATTTCCTAAAAGTAATTCTTCTTGGAGGCTATATCTTGTTTATAATGATTGGATTATCACGCTCTTAACTTTTCACATAACTCCTTCAAAAATTATTAAAAAACAACCTTTAATTAGCAGTAATTATACACAGATAAAGACTTATAAATCTAATAATATTTCTTTGTCAAAGATTCTTAAAAAAAGTTCTAATATAGAGTGGGTTCATTATATTTATTTGAAATCTGGACACGCATTTATGAATTGGAAAAAAATGCCTTGGGATGTGAAATCATGAACAAAGAAGATTTTATTAAAATGATTAAGCCTTTTACTATTCCAGAAATGGAAACCGTTATGGGAGAGGGTTTAGAGATTTTTAAGCCTTCTACAGGGGATGGAGTAAAAATAAACCATAAATTATTATTTATAAATAATGTTTATTTGGTATATTCTACAGATAAAGAACACTATTTTTTCAAATTTAGGAACTGGCATAATATAAAAACCCAACCCTTTAATCCAAATATGGAATGGGGCGATGGCATGGGCGACATGAACGAACTGCTCCATGTGAGACCTTATCCCATAAATACAATGAATGGCGGAGACGGTTGGGCTTGTGTATCCTATCAAATAATTCCTAACAATTATTTATTAAAATATTTTGGAATTGGACCTATATTCATGAATTGGGATTCTAATCCTTGGGAGGTTAAAGCATGAAATCAATGGATTGGGATAGTAAAGAGTTATTTGACGATATTAATAACTTACTTTTAGGAAAGGATAATAAATGGATTGTAAATAATACGACTGCTGATATAGTAAACCATGAGTTTAAAAGAGAGGATGTGTTATTTTGGAATTTTGACTATTATTACTGGAACGATACCTCAGATAAACCTTTATTTATATTTACTAATTTTACAAGACCCTTGAATAAAAGTAATAGAAAAATGATTAGATATGATATTTATAATTGTCATTTAGATTCTCAGGGTAAAATAATAGAAATAACTAACAAAATAACTCACGAATACGAAATTGAAACTTTAAAGACAGGGGCAATATCTTATCTTTTAACTTTAAAATCAAACAAAAGCATTTTCATGAATTGGAAAGCATCAAAACCTTGGGAGGGTAAGCCATGAAAAAAACCGATTTAACTCCTGAAAAGGTTGCTTTAATGATTAGAGATTTTTTTATAAAAAATAATCTTGAATTTTCTACTACAAGGGCGGAAAACTATAACAAAAATTTAAAATGGTTACAGGATAGAAAAATTCCAAAATACCCCATTACTAATGATAGAAGATATGGAGATGTTATATCATTTGACAAACCTCCTGATTTTTTAATTCTTTATTCCCCTGAATCTGGAGGGTATGTTCAATATATTACACTTAAAAGAAGAAGATATGATTCTTTGCATAATCTTACTCAATTCCTTCCATTTGCAAGGAACTCAGAAGGAACAATTAATACTAATACGGGAAAATATATTTATGGATGGGGTTTAGAAGAAAATTATGATTTAACGGAACTTATATTAGGTAAAAAAACGCCATTTTTAAATTGGGATTCTTTTGAACCTTGGAATGAAAAATAACCTTTATATAGGTTGCCAACACAAGATTGATTATGGAAATCACCATTGAAGAATCAGTTTTGCTTAAATATATTGAAAAAACAAGCAACAGAGGAGAGATTTCACACAAAGGAATTCATTGGCTCTTGAAAGATATTTACAAGATGGGTTGCCTTTGGAATCAAAATCATCAAGTTATTTTTACAAATGAAGACCAAGATTCGCAGATTGATGAAGGGTATCAACAAGAATTATTGAAAAAGGCTCAATAACTTTATATAGGTGTGAGAAGAAGGTAATATTATGTCGCAAACACTTGAGCAAGTATTGTTAGAAGCACTAAATCCACACAAGCCAAAAATGATGACTTGGAATCCATCAGATATTGAATTCCTTTTCATGGGTTTTGGGAACATCAGCATTTACTGGAAAGATGATGACCCTGTATTGGACACTCCAATTACGGGAACATTTACAGAGAATGCAAAGGCAGTAGTATCTGCTTTGAATAATTTGGAACTCAATCTTGGAAATTGGACTTACAAAGATATTTATTGGATGATTGATAGTAATTCAGGAGAGCCAAGAGCAGACCTTATCTCTGCGATTGAATCTTGCGGATTCAACTGTTATGATTTCTTTGATGCAGACACGGGGCAACCTCCAGAGGCAATTAAGACTTTCTCTGCAGAACCTTCATTGGTCTAATGAAGATTTTTTCCAAGGAATTTCTTGATTCCAATTCAAGAAAGTTTTCTTGATAGTTTCCGAGATATTTCCCACTACATATTCTTTTTGTAAATCCATTTCCATCAAATATAGAGATTTAAAATCTGAATATGGTTGTCCCTTCAGAGTCGCATCAAGAATTATTTTTTTCTTAGAAGGTTTTGTTTTACTCTTTTTAAAATGTCCCGTCTGCACAAAATATGAGACCCATTCATCATTATCGTCAATATTAACGCTATCAATTAAAGCAATTGTAACTCTGGGGCTGTTAAAATTAATAGAATTTATAATAATATCACCTGCTTTTAAATCATAATTACCTTCTTTATAATCTTCAAGATTTTCAAACTTAGAAATAATCCATTTTGAATTATTTTTAATCCAACTTATGAATTCTTCTTGATTCATTCTTTCACCTCCCAAGGACTCTCAATTTCCCAATTCATAAAGGGTTTAGAGGGCTGTTGCAAAGGAATCTTAAAAACTGCCCACCCTGCTCCATAATACCAATCGTTTTCTTTGCTAAATAATCTCCAAAAAGTCCCATTCATTTCTTGAGACCATAAAGTTACCGCAACTCCAAACTGTATGCCTTTTCCCATCCCTTTAATCAAAATTTCATTTATAGGATGTTCTAATAGAGTTCCATCATCATAACTATCCTGTAACATCTGTGCAAAGGCAGTCCCAAATCTTCCTCCTGCGGGGTTATAAGGAATTCCTTCCAGATTGTCGGTATATGGATTATAACTCGCCAAGGGATTAAGATAAAACTCAATAAACTCATCATTACCTCCCTCTGGAAAAACATCCCATGCTATTTCTTCATCCTGTAATAATTGTAAAGTTTCCTTTATTTCGTGTCCTTTTGTTACTTTATCATTTAAAAGTAGTTCTTTAGCCAAATCAACTACTAAAGGATTAAACCAAACTTCTAACTCTCCCTCATCAAAATACATTTCTGTCAAAGTTTCAAAAGTGGATTTTATAGCCCCATAGGGGAGGCCCTTTCTTTTTAATATAGATAATAAATGTTCCTCTTGTTTTTTTGATGAACTTACTACTGTTGGCAAATACTCTAAAGAAGTTTCATAATTGCAAGTGAATTCATACCTCATCATTTCTCCCTCCAAGGACTCTCTATTTCCCAATTCATGAAAGGAACTTGTTGAGAAGGATTTAAAACTTCACCCAACATCATTTGAGAGCCTCCGTAATCTGCCATAATCCCCATCCAATTCATAAATCTGGCTTTAGTTGAAGATTTTATAAAACTTACATAAACTGTAGGAACATAAGTAATAAATCTTTGTTCACCTTCTTGAATGGTTTCTTTTTGTTGCCATCTAATATCTACTTTCCATCCAGCATATCCCTTCATTAAATCTGTATTATAAATTCTTTCATATTCAATATTCCTCCTATACCAATTATTTTTAAAATAATTTATTAGCCAATTTCTTCCTCCTGCCTGTTGAGAAATTAATTCAACATAAGGATTATAGGCAAAGGCATATCTTTTAAGTTTAAATTGGTCTAAAAATTGGCTTAATTCCCCTTTTTTATAGAGATAATAATTAGTCCCAAGCGAATCTGGACTTTTTTGAACATTTCTTTTGTAAAATTCTTCATATTCTTTTAATTGCTTTTTGGTTAGGCTTTTAAATTTATAATTTTTTAAAAAAACATCAGACGGGTTTACTGGAGACTTATATCTATAACCCGCCGATGAAACATAAATTGGTTTTCCAGTAAAAATAATCTGTAAATGATTGTTTTTGTCATTATTCCAATAGGGCTTATATTCTTTAGTTGAAACCTCAATTTGGAAAATTTTAAAAAGATATTTTAAGAAAGAAATATCGGCAAATTGAGGGTTTTGTTTGAAAAATTCATTGTATTCATAAGGCAAGTCATCAAACATAGTTATAACTTAAAGATACGACTATATAAAACATTAGTTAAGAGGGTGTTCTACATTTTTATCTCCAAGACACCACCTTAAAGATTTAATAACACCTTCAAGTGCCTTCATATTTCTTGCACATTTGATTACTCTTTTTTTATCATTGGCAGACTTAGATTCATAAAGTTTGGTTTCCCAAATATTTCTTACAGATTCTGCCTTTTCAAGCATCGCCTCAATTTCATCCCAAGTCCTCCCATAAGAGAAGTGTTCAGAATCTTGATGGTCACTCAACATAGTTTCAGGCCTAATTTACACCTATATAAAGGTATCTTTTAAGTAGGTTAGTAAAGCAATATTATTTATGGAAATTTTTTACGACAGCCATGAAGATTTCAATGTAGAATCTTGGAAACAAACACCACTTGCCGAAGGAGATATTCTTATTAGCGATAAAGAGTATCCGGTTTTGATTGAAAGAAAGACATGGGATGATGCTTATACTTCGTGGGTTAGTAAGAGGTTGGAAGACCAAGTATCCAGAATTTTAGAGAAAACTGATAATGGTATACTTTTGATTGAAGGTAAGTTGAATCAATCATGGGTTTGGAGAAATAAAAAGAATTATTCAAGAATTGCGGGCTTAAAGAAGTTCTTAAATAGGATGTCGGTAGAAGCATTGCCGGTTGTATTCACAGAATCTAAAGCGGATACTATAAAATATGTGGAGAATCTCTCCAACAGAATCGTAAATGGTGAATTTAGAGTTTTAGTAAGGAAAACCACCGTAGTTAAATCATCCAGAAATAAATACCATAACATGATGAGTTTAATTCCCGGCATTACTATTGACAGGTCTAAGAAATTATATGACCACTTTGATTCATTAGAAGATTTCTTTTTGAATACTGAAAAGGCGAAAGAAATTGATGAAAAGAAAAGATGGCATACTCAAGTGAATAAAGTTGTAGATTTCATACAAAAGCCTTGGGGAAAAACGCCTGAAAGAGAAGTAATTGTTGATAAAAAGAATTAAGTAGTCGTTTTAAAGATTATATCTCATGGTTCAGGTTGATGATTATTATTGGTCTGCAATCAATCCCTATACTTACATCTATGATTGGATTATTCCTTTTCTTTCAGAAGTATTAGGTGAAGACATATCGGAAAATTTCTTTAAATCAAGCCCTCTTTGGAAGGAAGCCATAGACCAATTTAAGAAAAAATGGCCTCCTAATCTTATTGGAAATTTCGGAAGGATTCAAGGTCTTGAGAATAATTCTTATGATGGTAAGGTATTGTTTAATCCTTATTTTTCTTCGGGATACGACATTTTTCAAAAAAACGCTCCTTATAAAAAGTCCTTAAATTTACAAGAGGTTTTAGATTTAATAGATACTGAAAATGAATCCAGATTGCTTTTGACTCAAAATCATCCAAGGTCTGATTTTGTTAATCATCCCTTTTTTATTAGAAGAAAATCTTATGATAATACAAGAATGAATTTAAACATTTCTATTCCATTAATTATAGATAAAAATCCTATGGTTGAAATTGAAAATGAAGATGATTGGACTGAGATGTATGCTCAAGAATCCCTTGGTTTTGGAATTAACCTTACTTTTTATCAAAATAAATTAAATACTCTTGGTTTAAAATATAATCTGCTTGCAGATGGTTCAAATGACCCCCAGAATCAAAATAATTTCAAAAATATAATATCTTTAAAATTACCTTCTAAAAAAATCCCATTCATGAATTGGAATCCAAGCCCTTTTAAAGAGAAATCTTAAGTAGTCGTTTTGAAAATTAACTATTATGAATTCTTTGCCATCTTTTATGAATTGGGGTTTTAAACCCCTTAAAGAAGAAGATTCAAAGAACCCTTTTGTTTTAGGAGGCAAAAATTTATTTTTTTCTTCAAACCCTACTCTATATTATAATTTACATTTTGCGGAGTGGTTAGCACCCGGTAATTGTAAGATTTTAAATTCAAACGGAGATTTTGAATGGAATGAAGAATCATTTATTGTATTTAATATTACAGTAAATTTAAAAGGTAAACAATCTTTTAACTTTCCCAACGCATTATTGATTTTTGAACCAGATGTGCAAGATATGATAACAGATTATCATAAAATATCGGGTTCTGATACATATCTTGATGATATTAATGGTTTTTGTAATGATTTGAGTATGGCTTTCAATAATATTTATGATATAGGATTTGGCAATCCTGATAGTCACGATAAATATATGGTGGAGGCATTTTTACAAAATATTGACGACGCAAAATCTTTTAATGCAGGAGAGTGGAGATGGTGAAAGACTCTTTTCTTAAATAAACTGAACATTTATATAGGTCAAATGAATTATTCTAATTATGGTAGTCCATTTAGAAGTATCAGGAAAGATTGCGAAAGATTTAGTAAAAGGCATTGAAAATATCAATGAAGAATGTGTTTGGAGTTTTGACTCCGAAGGGCTTCATATTATGATGTCTGATGTTTACAAGTATAAAATGTTGGATATTAACATTGCAAGTTCGGACATGGTTTCATATTCTTGTGATAGCCCTGTTGAATTAGGAATTGTTATTGATAGAATTAAAGATGTAACTAAAACTTTGAAGACAAAGGATTTGCTGGTGGTTAATTATCAAGAAGGCAAGGGATACATTACTTTGAAGTCTAATGGATTGTCAAGAAGCGTTAAGTTGATTGATATTAACATGGTTGGAAAGATTCCCTCTTTGATGGAAGCCGAAACTTCTTTGGCAAATGGATATTCGGCAACAGTAGATTCAGCACCATTGAGAAGTTTCCTCAAGGCGGCTTCAAAGGCAATTTCTTTTGATGTAACTACAAATTTAGGAAATCTCTGTTTTAGTTCTGAGACTGAAGAAGGATTGGTTGAAGTAGAATATCTTGAAAACGATATTGTCCTAAGGCCTTTGGACTATAGTTCTGAAACTAATTATGCAGTAAGCGAAGTTTCTTCTGCTACTTCTACTATGAATGGCCTTGTAAGGGTTAGAGGAAGTGAAGGTGGAATTATTGAATTGATGTGGAATCTTGCAGAGAATTCTTATGTAAGAGCCATGATTGCTCCAAGGGTGTGATTGAGTGAGGACAAAGCCTACTAATTTTGAAGCCGCTAAATCTGTCATTCAGATTGGAGAGGAAGTTACTGCTGATGAAATTATCAACAGGATGTTAAATTTAGGAAGAAGAGAGGTTCCTACAAAAAAATCTATTTCTGTAAAGTTTAGAACTGATAAGAGTTTTGAAATTAAAAAGAATGGAAGAGGGCCTACTATTTTCAAAAGAATCCTTTAAGTATCAAAACTTTTAATTTAAGATTATGTCTGATGAGACTATCACTTTTCAAAAAGTTGTTACTTATAGCCTTCCTGAATTGGAATGGGATGATGCAGACTCTTGGTATAAAAACCTTGAAGAAAGATTATATAATCTAAATATTCAAGGAATGTATAGCAAAGGAGGCATTAAAATCAATGCAGGGTATTCCGACCAACCGCAGTTAGTTAAAAATGCTTTACAGAAAAGAGTTGAGAATAAGGGAGAGACTACTGGAAACTATGGTTATGGTAAAATCATGAGTCAAATTATTGGCGAATATGTAGTTACTCTAAATGATAAAACTTCATTAGAAAGAAAACTTTCAATCATGAATGAGATGGTTGACAGGTTAAATGCGAATGTAGCCTTAACTTCTGAAGACCCTGCAGGTCCTGAAAAGATTGTTGATGAAACACTTGCCAACATTGATGCAGAAGATGCAGTTGATTTAGCCTTGAGAATTGTTGCGATTCAAGAAAACTCTGCTCCTAAGATGGGAAGAGTCATGGGATATATTGGAAATAAGATGCCTCATTTAAAAACTCAAATGAAGCAAATTGCAGGAATGGCAGGGCCTAAAATTGGAGAAGTATCTAAAAGAATTTCTTCAGGAGAGGTAGAAGATTTAAAAACTGAGGCATTGTTAATTTATCCAGACGCATTTACAGAAAAAAAGGATGAGTTTGTTAAATTAAAAGAGCCTATTCAATATCAGTTTAAATTAAATGATTTAAATCCAGAAGTAATTCTTTATCAAGTAAATGATTCCGTGAAGGAAATTCCATTAAATGTTCTTATCAAGAAAATGAAAAAGGACAAAGCAGAATTTGAATATTTCAATCAGCATAAACCAAATGGTGGACCTCAATGGCCTAAATCAGGTTCTGGAAATTATTACTTAGTTATTTCTAATGACCCTTATTTAAATTACACAAAGACAACTGGAAGATTTTGGGATGGTAGTTCTTGCGAAAAGAATAGTAATACTTCTTCAAATTATGCAAAAGGTCCAATTACAGATATTGAATATGGAAATTGCGTTGTTTTTGCATTCAAAGGAGATAAACTTCCTAAGGGTTGGCCTGAACTTCAACCCGATAAAAAAGATAGCATCTTATTAGGAAGGCAAAACATCAAATGGGGTTATAAAGAATCTAAAGAAGGTGATTTAGGGATGGGTATAGACCCCGGATTTTATCCCTATGGGTCTGGAGGTTGGAAAGACCTTTTGAATAGAGCCCTTGCCATAATTGTAAATTCCTTAGGATATCTTAATTATGATAAACTTTACACACCATATCATTATTATGGGCATTGTGATGTAGGTTCTGGAATGGGGAATCTTACTTATTCAAAGGCTAACAGATGCATTACTAAAATTGATAACCAAATGATTGACCCAAATATTTTCTTAGCAGGAAATGAATTGATTAATTATCAAGGATTAGATAGACTTTCAAGACCATTAATTGATAAACAAATCAAAATGATTCTTGCACAGAATCCAAACATTTGGGCTATCTCTGGAAATGAAACTGCGATTGGAAGGTTGATTGCTACAAAAGATATTGATATTATTAAATTCTTGATTTTAGCCCCAGAAGCAGATGCGGAGGCTTTAGCGGCTATGACTCAAATTATGGATATTGACCCACAATGGAAAAATCCTACTGCTAAGACAAGCCTTCCGTTTTTAATTGCAAACCACCCTAATGCAACTGAGAGAGTTCAAGAACTCCTTCTTAAAAATCATCCGGGCTATCAAATGTTAGGAGAGGGTGGATTTGAGAATATTGATTTTTCTTTCCAAGAGGTTGTTTATGGTGGAGCATTAGATGAGTCTAATTTAAATGTTGCTACACCTTACCTTTGCAATGGAATGCCAGATGTTATTGATTATCTTTTATACTTGCTTGAAAACAATAAGGCTAATTATGCAAAAACAGATATCTCTGAAAGGAATTCTATGTGGCATTACAACATCATTGTTTCTTTATTATTTGCACCTAAGGCTACAAAACAACAATTAGAAAGAATTTATTCGCACCTTTCATTTTGCATTAAGAAATCTAAATCACTAAGAACTCCTTCCATCCCAGAGGATTTAACTGCTTTAGCAACAATTGCTTACAGTTCTCCCCTAACCATAGCAGACTCTTGGGCTTTTGAGGCGAATCCCGTAGTGTTTGGAGGAAGTAGAAAGTTTACACTTGCTCCGTATGTTAATTTAGTATTTACTGAAACAAGACAAGACACCAACCTATTAGAAGCGGTTTCAAAAGAAGTTTCTGAAGAAGATTGGAACATATTGGTTCAAAATACCAGAGATAAGAAATGTTTTGAATGGATTTGGAGAAAAAGGAGGAGATTTAACATTGAACCTCAAATCTTCACCAGATATCCTATCTCTATTGAAGATAAAACAAAGCCTTCTACTGAAAGGTTGTTTGATACGAAACATTTCATGGCTTGTATTGATGATAATAGAATCTGGGATACCAGATATGAATTCGTTTTAGGAAATGAAAAGATTTTAAGAAAATCATACCCTCCTAAATATGTAAACCACATTGTCTCTTCCAGAGAAAACATTGAGATGCTTGGTTGGGGGATTGTAGCCCTTTGGCTCAATTCTCAAAAGTCATTTAATAAATATATAGATGTCCTTTATCAAACGAGTTTTGGGAAATTATATTTAGGAAGAAACAGATTTGCACCTGCTCCAGAAGATATTTTTGAACTCTATGAAATGAATCAAGATATTGTAAACCTTTCTGAGGCGGCAGTTGATTCAGTTATGAATGAAGGAGGTTTGGCAAGAAATCCCAGATTGCCAGTAGGAGTTCAAAAAATATTACTTGAAAGGTGGGTTGAATTATCAAAAACTTACGAAGGAAATTATGAAGAATATTTGACTCAAATTATTATGGCATTAGTTCAAAATCCTTCTGCAAGCCCGACCCTTTTGCAAGAATATTCTACTCAAGAAGTTTTCAAATCAGAGGTTGCTAAAAATCCAAACACCTATACGAAGGATTTAGTCAAACTTTTTTCAGAGTATCCTTCGGAAGTTCTCATGAATTCGGGATTGACTCAGCCAGCCTATAGAAAGTTATGGAATTTGACATGGAAAACCTTGCAAGTTCCTGTAGGTTTAAATCCTGATAGGCTTTATGATTCTTTTAGATTGAATTCGGTATTGGAAAGACAGAAGGGAAGTAAGATTAGAAACTCTTTGATTTCATATATCCCTACACAGCCTTATGCTAAGTTTTGGAGGGCTGGAAATATTAAGAAAGGGAAGTTCTCTCAATTGAGGAATCAGAATTTATACACAGAACCGATTGCAGACTATCCCCTGATTCCAGAAGGAAAGTCAATCGTAGTTAAGTTTAGTGATGACCCAGAAAATTATCAAAAGAATGAGATATATTTTGTGAAGATGAAAAAGACCTCTGATACTTCCATATATGTTGAGGGCGAGTGGCATCATTGGGTTAATGGTGAAAGAGTTGTTATTCAAATTGAAGAAGATACTTTAATTGATGATTTCTTTAACTTTATTCCTGAAGAACAAAGGAAAACAGACATTACTACTACAGATGATGCTGGAAAGGAAGTAATTATTAAATCCCCTAAGTGGACTGTAGATAACATTGTAGTTATTCAAGATGCTACTTTATACGACCAAATTGCAGAAACTCCTTCTTGGAGATATGATGTGACTCAACAAAATGTAGACGATATGATTTTATCTTATTTGCAAAGAGGGCTGTCGTTATCAAATATTATTGATGTTTTTGAAAATAATCCTAATTTTGGAAATTATTCTCTTACACTTGCAGGGCTTTTCAAAATAATTGATAAAAACAATTTATGGACTTTAGAGATGATTAATGAAAATCTATCTTATTTGATGAGGAATAGAGGTTCAATTTACTACAAGATGGTAAATATCCCTCTAACTCAAAATATTATGGACTTATCTGCAATCATTGAAAAAGAAGATTTCAAGCAATATGATATTTATGATATGCAGGTTCAAGATTTAGGACCTATTCAAAATAAAATCTTAGATTATCCTACGGTTCCGATTTCATATGTTTATTACATTCTTTCTTCTGCTAACCATTCAATTGCTATAAATAAGGCAAAGAACATTAGAAGAATGAGAGCCAAAGAATTTATTGAATATTATAGAAGAGAATTCCCTCCACCTAAGTAAACTATAGTTTTAAATAGTCGGACATGATTACGAAAGTCATGTCTTATCATATTGAATATGAAAAGGTAGAATCTTATGATATGGAAGATTATTCATGGGATGATGCAGATTCTTGGTATGAATCAGTTTTAAAACAATATTCAGAGATGAGGGCTTGGAAAGATAATGAAGATAATCTTACTCCAAGGACTGGACCAATTGAGATGCCATCCCACCATAGAGCCCTATTAAAGGGTGCATTAATAAATAGAATTAAATATAAAAATAAATCAGACATGGGTTACATGATTTTTAAAAGAATCATGGGTGAATACATCATTACTATTGATGATATGACGGTGGTTGAAAAAAGAATGAGAAATTTAACTGAGTTAGAAAAGTTATTTAATTCAGACCCAAGACTTTCAATCATTGACCCGAATCCATCTGGTGCTTTTTTAGATGCAGTCCAATTAAAAGAAGTTGAAGAATTATCTGTTGAAGCCTCTCTAAGGCAAGCAGTAATTATGACTGCATTTAGGAACCCTACTAAATTAAACATCGGTAACATTATGAATTATATTACTCAAAACTTTTCATATTTGAATGATAAGAAAAAAGACATGGTTAAATTGATTCCTAATATGATTAAGGAATACACCACCCTTTCACAAAAAGAAATTGCTTCTTTGGTTAAAAAGGAATATCCTGATTTAAAAGAGGAATCAGAGCCTGAAGTTTATACTGGAAAAATTACTTATTATTTCCCTGCTGGAAATTACAATCCTAAGTCTATTTATTATGAATTAGGTTCAGAAGGTAATGAAAAAGAAATTAATATTGAAAGTTTGATTAGGAAGGTGAAGGATAAAAAACTCCAGCAAAAAATGTATACTATTAGACCGGGAGGTCCTGATTGGCCTGAGTCTGCAGGTGGTAAGTATTATATTATTGTTACAAATAATGCTATTGATATGGTTTGCAAATCAACACACAGATATTGGCATAATACATCCTGTGAAAATTATGGGGGTGCTTACAACCAAGGACCATTTAGTGATGTAAATAATGGGAATTGCATTGTTTACATTTTTAAAGGCGACGAAAAGCCTATTGGATGGCCTCTTAGATGGAATTATGATACTTTAAAAGGAAGAACTCTTTTGAGGTGGGGGTTAAAAGATAACAAAGACGGCCAATATGGAGTAGGGATGGAAAGAAGAGTATACCCTTCTAACAAGACATGGGGATTGCCTGTTGCTACAGGCATTGGTATGATTCTTGGAGACCAAGGGTTTTTGGATTATAAGAAATTGAGAACTCCTTACACATACAAGGGTTGGGCCGACACTATGAGAAAAGCAAATACTCAGATTGTTTATGAAGGTTTCATCATGGAGGGTCAAAATATTGACCTTCAATCTGCGGCTTACGCTCCTGAATTAAATCTTGCGGCAAGCCCTCTTATCAGTTATTCTGATTTGCACAGACTTTCCAGAGCCTCTATGGACATCAGAGTTAAAAGAGTTCTTGCAGAAAATCCTTCAGTATGGCAATTCCCGGAAGTAGTGGGCAGACTGATTAGAACTGAAGATTTGGTTTGTTTAAACATGATTAGTAGCCACGATATTGCAGATGGAGAAGCCCTACATCAAGTCATGGATTTTGTCTTATCAAAAGATGATTTTGAATTTGGTGCTGGCAGTCAATATACAAATATCATTAGAACCATTATTGCGAATACTAATTGTTTAGAAAAAACTCATCAATTACTTTATGAAATTTCTGAATTGAAGGAAGCAATTTACAATGCCTATTATTCTCAAGTTCCAATTGACACGGCTCCTTGGGACTTATATAGTATGTATGGTTGGAATAACCCTTCTAAAAAGTTATTAAATCCTTATGTTACAAATAAACAATTAATAGAGTTAATGAATTTAGATACTTTAAAAACAATTGGCTCTGGAATCTTAAATTCTTTTATTGATTTGATTTGTATTCCTCATACTCAAAAGAAGGATTGGGGATTTAGAGAGTCAATAACTGCGAATGGCTCACAAACCATTTCTAATACTTTGCTTTCATTGCCCATTCCTTGGAAAAAGAAATATAAGGAAGAAAGGCAAACTCTTAAACTGGTTAAGGCTTATGTAGACCAAATATCATTATTTAATGACAACTTTGGCACAGGAGATTTAGCCAATACGAGATATTTGTTAGCAAATGTTAGAAGTCAAAAAGTTTATAAATATTTAGTAGATAATAGAGAAGCATTGGAAATTCCTTCATGGTTATTAACTTATGCTCAAATTGATAGGGAAACATTTGAGTTAAAGACTGATTTTTATTATAATGATAAAATTGAGCAAATCTTTTATGAAGAAAGCCCTACTGCAGAATTGCCAAAGTTTAGATTCGTTTACGAAGAATTAAAAGAAATTCCTAAATTAAAATCTGAATACAGAAAAACCCTACAACCTAAAATTGTTATGGATTTAATCAGAACTCCTTTTAGAGCAAAATCTCTTGGTTTGAATTGGATTGGATATTTCCTTCCTAAAAAATTATCCATGCAAGAAGATTTTCAAGAACTTATTTTTAAAATAGCCTTTGGAAATAATTGGGAAAATGGCAAATTAAAACCTCTTCCAGATGTCATGGATGATTTTGAAGCATGGGATGAAATGGTATCTCAATGCAACATCGGAATTCTAAGAGAGGTAGTCATTGGAAATGAGGTATTGGGAGAAGTAGGTTTGATTAAGAATCCTAATCTATTAGAGCCTTTACAATATAATATTTTAGGGATGCCGAATTCAAATCCTAATTGGGTTGAATCTTCTTTAGAGTATCAAGGAAATTATTCAGAACACTTAAGCAACATTCAAAAAACCGCAGTATTGAATCCTTCTCTTTCTGGAGGAATTATGGAATTCTTAACAAGATATGAAAACTTGCAAAGAGATATTGCTATGAACCCTAACTGCCCTGCCAAATTACTTACGGGAAGAGGATTAGGAGGTTATGCTAATTCTTTATTGAGTAAATACCCTGCAGAATGTTTATCTAATCCTTCACTTTCTACTGCTGAATTCAACAAGAATTGGCAATTAGTAACAGACATTCTTAAATTAGAAGTTAATCCAGATGTTGATAGGCTTTATCATAATTTTACTGCAGAAGAGCAATCTATTATGTCATTAACAGGAAGTAAGGGAAGAAAGAAAGTTCAATCAATTCTTCAAGCAAACTCAAATTGGATTAGATATTGGAGAGCAGGAACTACGAAAAAGGGAGTTTTCTCCCCCTATTCTAAATTGAATCTATTCACAGGAACAGGGGGTATTTCTGATTATCCAATCCCTATTATGGATAAAAAATCTATTTTCTTTAAATTCACCGAAGATGATTATTTAAGAAACCAAATTTGGTATCTTGATAAAACCAAGATTAAAGGAGACGATATTGTAATTACCGGGACTTTGGTTGAAATTGATTCTGAAATTAATTTGCCTGTAAGAACTGCTTTTAAGAATAAGGTTTATAATATGGATAAATTCTTTGACCACATTCAAAAAGATAACAGAGGGCCTCCTGTTACTAAATATATTTGTTCCTATTGTCAAGAAAACAATGGGAAGGAAATCTATAGACTTTCAGAAGACGAATTGAAAGAACACTATGAAAGAAGCCACCCTGATGAACAATTTTTATATTTAGAAGGAAAAAGAGAGTCTGAAAAATGGACTTATTCAAATATGTTTATGTTTACTGATTTTAATCCTCCTCAAGCAAATGTAGAAATCCCTCTTTGGAGATATTCTTGGGATGCTGAAAAAATGGAAATGATTACCAGAGCATTCGTTAAAAGAAATTCACCATATCAGATTTTGTTTGATTGGTATAATAATACTTACAGAATTGATGCCCCAGAAACCCCTCAACAAAATACTGCAATGATGTCTGCAAAGATTGTTTTAGAAGTCATGGATGAATTAGGCATGATAAGTGAAGGAGTTCTTAACAGAATTTCAAAGATTATTTTAAAAGGAGGTGCAAATTCACTTTTCAATCAAATTCAATGGAAGAATTTTAAACCGAGTAGAGAATTTTTAGACATTACGCTGGCTATTAATGACGACCAATTAAGTAGGTATGAATTGACACTAAACGATTTAGACCAACAAACATATTTGAGGATTTTATCGTATCCTGATTTGCCCGTAGGGTATTTGTATACCTTATATGAGAATTCAATTATGGAAGTAGTTATTCAAAGTATTAAGAATATTAGAATGGCTTTGGCAGAAGAATTTAATGAATATATTCTTGCAAATACTGAAGCAAATGAAGAGTAATCTTTATGTAGTAGTAATATAAATTAAAAACTATGTCGCAGGGTCCTAATGTTTCTTATAGAAAGAGAGAGTCTGTTAAAGAGATATTTCCAGACAGTCCTGAATATGATTGGTCTGAAACTGGAGCCAATCCCTCTACCGCAGGTGAAAGAGCCGCAGAATGGTTTAATATGATTAGGGAATCTTTTGAAACTTTTGAACACGATAAAAAATCAAGTATCTTTAGAGAATATGGTCATGAATATTCAGATAAAACAAACAGAACCATCAAAATGCCAAATGGCACAGTTCCTTCTGGAAATGTAAATAGGATGCAAGAGCAACTTCCTCAGGCCTTAAGATACAGAGTAGAAAACTTTACAAATACTGAATTAAATGGATGGAGAGTTTTTGAAAATATTACTGGATGGTATGATGTTGAAGCCATTGATGAAGAAACTTTGGTGGAAAGGCAAAATACCTTGGACAGATTTTTAGAATTATTATCTTCAGATGTTTATCTTTCAGAATACGACCCCCTTACTGATAAAAAGGCAATTACTGAAATTTCTGCAACAGGCTCCATGAAGCCTATTCAATATATGTTTCCATTAGGTGTTGAAGATACTACCTTTTTGCACTATGTAGTGTTTGAGCCAGAGGTATTAGAGGCTAAAATTGAGAGTGAAGATGAGATTGGAACGATTATCAATTATGAAATCGCTTCAACGATTAATTCAACAGGTCAGCAACTTAATCCAAAAAGAGGTTTGGGTGTTGTGATGAGCAAACATGGTGCAATTTTAAGACCTTATATCAAACAAGTTCAAAAAATGGTTATGGAAACCGTTTCTGAGCAAAATGCTATGTTTGATGATAAAGGTTTAGAATCATTTTCAAAATTCTTTTCAAAACTGCAAGTTCCTGAAATTAGAGAAACTGTAGTCAATCAGGATAAATTGGTTGAGACTTATAAGAAAATTGCAGTATCGTCTATTCTAAAGAAGGTAAGAGAAAAGCCACTTCTAAAAAGGATGGAAAGAATTAAGCCTCCTGAGGATGGAAAGGCTGGAGGCCCCTCATGGCCTCAATCAGCAGGTGGTAATTATACTCTATGGATTACTACAAATCCTTTTGAAATGTTGACAAAATCCACAGGTAGGAGATGGAGCGAAAGAAATCAATCTTGTGAAAATTGGGATGGTTGCTATGCTGAAGGTCCTGTTTCAGACATTAAATATGGTAATTGTATCGTTTGGGTTTATAAAACAGGAGAGGAAGCATACAGGCAAGAGATTGGGAGATTCATTCTAAGGTGGGGTGATAAGTATCAGTCTGGCACTAAGGCAGGAGTAGACATAGGTGTTGAAGCACAAGTATATCCCAAAGACCCCAGACAATCTCCTTGGGGTTTTGCTTTGTTAGGGGCTATTGGTCAAATTCTAAAGGATTCGGGATATCTTGAATATGAGTCTTGTAAAACTCCTTATAAATTCATGGGCTATTCAGACAAAGCCGGTGCTGGAAAGATTAGAATTAATTATGATTCAAAGATTTTCTTAAAAGGGCAAGGCGAGGTAGATGTTGGAAATGCAAACGCTTTAGCAGTTATGGCGAGTGATGAAACCCTATCTTATGCAGATGCAGGATATGTATTGAATTATGGAAATGAACAAGCATTACTTGCTTTGGCTCAAAATCCAGTATTGTGGATTTATGAAACACCTGTAAGAAGGCTATTAAATAGGGCATTAGATTTTGCAAACGGTCCTCAAATAGTAAGATTCTTATTGGACTCTCCTGTTTGTGATTATGGATATGTAAGTGGACTTTTAGATAATCTTGAAATATTTGATGAAGCGTATTATAATGGCTTGGCAGATAACTCTTTGTTGTTTAGTTTATTAAGAAACCCAAGATGCACTACAGAAGTTCATGAAGCAGTTTCAAGAATCCATAGTGGATTTACTATTGCAGATGTAGAGGTCCCTATGGAATATATGATTTACTTAGGATTGGGTCAATCTATAAATAGTCAACCTTTGTATACCTCTTTATCTCCTGAGATGTTGGATGCGTTAGTGGATGAGGTTGTAAGAGGATTAAAACCTGCTAAAAACTTATCTTCATTTTTTCCAATACTGTATTCGGAACTGGGTCCTAAAAGTTCAGTTAATCAGAAGGGGACTAAAGCATATATTAAATATAGAAATCAATTAGTAGCCATTAAAAATCTATTATTTAATCCTAAATTATCTTTAAGAAGTTATTCAAAATTAGTAACTTTGTTTGATAAAATTTACAAAATTTCTCAAAAAAAGACATATGATATAGTTTTGAGTGACACAGAAGACATGGCGTTTAGAACGCAAGTAGAAAGAATTAGAGATATGTTTTTGATTGCTACTTTCTTACCCTTGCAAGAATTTGATGATTGGGGATACCAAGATGAATATGGGGGGACATTTATTGGATTAAGTTCAGTCCCATTGTGTTTAAGAGATATTAAAATAAAGGTTGATGATAAGGAAATTGCATTCCCTATTTATCAAAGACAATCTCCTGCAGTAGTAAATAAGGTGGCTTCATGGAAGCCCGAATTATTAGAATATCCTTTAGAATCAAATGAATGGGATGATGCTTGGAAAGGCTTGGCTTTGTTTAATATTAGAAATGGTCAAGTTTATGCCGATTATGCAAAGAATCCAAACATCAATAAAATTGCACTACTAAACAGGTTGCAAAGCCCTAAAGAGAAAGATAAGACTATCGCAAATCCTTTCTTAACTATGAGAAATTTTTATTCAATTTATCAAAAATTAACAAATAAGACTCTTTTAAAATATGAATGGGGTCAAGGAAATTCTCAAAAGGAAATCTTAAGAAAGGGAATTGATATTAAAGCCATGAAAGAAATTCTTGGAAATGTTGAAGATTTAAAGACTATTGGAGTAGATGTTGTTGCAAATTGGCTAAGATTTGAAGAGCAATTTGATGATTATGTAGGTGCAATTTATGAAATCGCATTTGGTAATTATTATAATAAAAGAACTGGCGAATTAGAAATGCCTAATGATGAATTTGATAGAGATTGGGACTATTTCTATGCTCAAACAGAAAATTTATCAGTTCTTGAAACATCTGCTTGCGGAGGATATCAATTAGGAAGCGGATTGGCATACAATATTAGAATTCCAGAATGGATTCAAATGGACTTACTTACAAAATGGGTTAAGGTTTCCAATGCATTTTCTGGAAATTATTCAGAATTTACAAATATTATTAAGAATATTTTATCTAAAAATAAAAACTTATCAACTACTGCTTCTGAATATCTTTTACAAAATAATGATGAAGAAATTGAAATGAACATTATTGAAAATTCTAAAATTACTCTTACTGATGATTTGGTATTAAAATGGAAAAATAAGAATCCATCTCCTTTATTGTCTAATTATAATTTAAACATTAGAACTTATATGTCTCTTTTCAAAGAGTGGTATGCTACTCTTGCCAAAGAATTGCCTACAAATGAAGATTATACGAAAGAATTATTTTCAAATTCTTCATTCTTAAGAAAGGCCGCAAGGCCATCATCCTATGGAGGTGATGATACCATGTATCAATTAAGGAATACCTTAGATAAATTTTCTAATTCTGTTAAGTTTTGGAGAGGTGGAAATTCTAAGAAGAAAATGAATTTCCCTGCTGATTCTTCCAATGCGGCTCCTATCAATGTTAAAAAGGGAAGGCCTATGTCATTGGTTGATGAGCCTATGGCTTTGAATTATCCTCATTTAATTTACACCGTAGAAAGTTTGATTTATGATGAAGATTCTTGGGAATTTAATGCAGAACCTGTTGTTTCATATATTAGGTCCATTGTTGTTCAAGACGATGGTTCTTTATTGGTTAATAGAGATGTTTATACTGAATCAGAGGGTGCGAGAATTGAGAATGATATATTATACGGCAGTTTTGATGACCTTTATGGTTTCAAAAGAGAGGTTGCTAAGAGAGAGGCTCCTGAAGATAAATGGGAAGATGATTTAATTTTAGTTATTTTTGATAAGGGTCTTGAAGCCAAAGAGGGCGATAACCTTCCTGATTGGAGATTAAACATCACTCAAAAACAAATGGATGAGGTAGTAAGAGCCGTAATTATGAATCCTAAAATGACTCCTCAAACACTTATTGAAATTATTGATTTTGTTGAACCTACTACTTATGTCAATACACAAAATGGTCAACTAACCCTTTCTGATTATAAATTTTATGAAGGGATTGGAAATGAGAACCTTTGGTCTCCTGAATTAATTAATAACTCCATTAAGCCAATTTTTAGAAGAAACGGATATTATGGAAATTTACAAAACTTACTCCCTACTGATTTACTAATTGAACAATCAATTAATGAAGATGGTGATGAAACTTATGAAATTATTGGAAGAAATACAAGATACCTTTCAGAGATTCAATTATGGATTCTTCAAACTCAATTTGAAATGAACATCCCTATTGAATATATATATAGGTGTATTACCAGTCCAATCACTACGGCGGCTACTAAGGATAGGGCTAAAGAAATTAGAGAGAAGAGAATTTTAGAATTCCTTGAATTTATTAGAAGGGATGAAGAGCCTGAGGTAAATGATGCAGAATCATTTGAAGCACAGCCAAAAGTAATTGAGTGGAGAGAATATATTCCAAGAGGTGTTAAAAATGGTTAAGGTATATGTTTGTCCCCATTGTGGTGATGAGTCAAAAAAGAGAGCAGACTGTAGGAAACATCTTGCTGAAAAGCATCCTAACTTAAAAGGTTCTTGCTTTGTGCTTGATAAGCCTAAGGAAGTTAAGAAGGTCAAGGCCACTAAAAAATCAAAAATTTCAAATAGAAAGGGTAGGTATAAATGTCCTCAATGTTCAAGAAGTTTCAAAGGCCTTGGAGCAGTTAAAGACCACATGGGTTCTAAGAAACATAAGGGAGAGCCCATCCTTATTGGGAATGAAAAGAAAAAAGAAACTAAAAAGGAAGAGCCTAAAAAGGAAGAGCCTAAAAAGGAAGAACCTAAAGAACCAAAGGCAATTCAAGAATATCTATGTAGCCTTAGAATTTACCCCGAAGTCGCTGATGTTATTAGAGAGCAATTAACTGAGAGTTTGAAAATTACTACGAATCCTGATTCGGGCAATTACATCTTATCTTATCTTAACATTCACAGATATTTGGTTGATTGGCTGAAATTTAACAATAATTTTACAGAAATTGAAATGGAA
>Ga0206123_10001258_pt1 | contig 24094 bp, 24 predicted proteins | sample Helgoland_Spring_2_FD_160086 | JGI IMG/M metagenome (GOLD analysis project Ga0206123, IMG submission 160086) | Pelagic subsurface seawater microbial communities from Kabeltonne, Helgoland, North Sea - Helgoland_Spring_Bloom_20160316_1 | ecosystem: Environmental > Aquatic > Marine > Epipelagic ...
TAAATGCGTGGTAAAGACCAAAGCTGGCTATTACAAAAAATATTCCTGCTATAGTTGCATATGCAAATGCAGTTTCTGAAATTAAAGAAAAGTTATTTTCTGCTATCATTAAGCTGATATGAAAAATTAATCCAACAACTAATACTGTAAGAATACATGCACTTATAGGAGTTTTTTGGCTTATAAACCTTACGCAAACATCATGAAAGCCCCAACACATTGCAGCGAGCAAGCCTAGTTCAAGTGCACCCATTTTAATCTCACCCTAACGCATAATTATTATGAAAGTGTAACTATATCTGGTTTTATTACAATTATTCATAATAAAATTTAAGTAAGTTTTACATCGGTAAATTTATGTTTGTTGTTAATATTGTTGTTACCAAAATTATGAGTAAAATGAATAAATATTCGATGTTTATTACATTGATAAGTCTTACGCTTGCTTGTGGGTTTTTATTTTTTAATTGAGGAATAAGAATTAATTTATTTGTAGCACCAAGTGCTAAGACTATCACAAAGAATGCTATTTTTAATAAAAGTGTTTGTCCGTATTTTGTATATACTAATGCTGAAAAGCTACCAACAATTGAATAACTCATTATTATACCTGCCAGCGTAAGTATTGGAATAAAATAAATTGCTAATGTTCCAAATTTTTGACCGACTTTAACTGCTTCTATATGTCTTGGGGGGGTTTTTAACAATTTTTTTAGAGGTAATAAAATACCTATCCAAAAAGCTACACTTATTAAGTGCATTATTAATATGATACTTAACAAAATATTATTTTTATCTGCTAAATGCCCAATTTGAATAAAGGAATAAATTGCAGCAATACTACCAAAAATTGATATCCAACCCCCATAAGCCCTTATGTAACTACCTAATATAATGAATAATAAACCAAATATTTGATAAAAAAATGATGTCCCAATGGGGGTTGTCCAAAGAAGCATCAAAATGTCTTTATCAATCATTCCATAGAAATCCCCTGTGAGGTTTGCCCCTTTAAGTGCAAATCCAAAGATTGAAGAAATTAAACCTAAATATCCAAATAAAATGACAATTTTTTTTGCATCAGTTAATTTGAAAAGTAAAATGCAAATTACTGTTCCACTTGATGTTAATATACTGAGATAGAGAAAAAATGTTACTACTGATAATGAAAGATTAATAATATCAAACATTCTTATTTAACATTAAACTCGAAGGAACCTTTTAATGTATGCCCATCAGTTCCTAAACCGCGCCACTCAACAAAATAACTACCAGTGTCTTTAAAACTAACGGGCACATTATGTTTTGAAACAAATCCAAGTGAGCTGTTTAAATTCAATTTTATTTTTGAATTATCGTTATGTTTTATTGTTACTAAAGTTAAACGTACTGAACCCTTAAATTCTAAAATTAATTTGTCCGGCAGTTCAGTGATTAAAGATCCATCTGACGGTATCGTAAGGTTTAGTGGTGAGTGTGCGACTGCACAATGAGACCATAAGCAAATAAATATTGTTAAAATAAATTTTTTCATGTGATTTTCTTTTTTATTTATAATGAAATATAAATTCAAATCTTGCAAATATTATGTAAAATTTATTTTTTCGTTTTAGAAAAAATTACATCTTACTTGATATAATTTTTATACCAAAAAATTTCAAACTGGTTTTGGAATAAAATAAAACTATATCTAATATATATAATAAAAGGAGAAGTTTAAATGTCACAAAATGCAATACGACCAGGTAGCCGTCTCATGGACCGGCCAGAATATAAATCAAAGCAAATGCCATTAACTAAATCTCCTGATACAAATGCATTTGATGCAGTCATTGCGATGTCAAAAAAGAATTATGGTTCGGTAGTTGTCATAGACTCAGAAAAAAAAGTTATTGGTGTTGTAACTGAAAGAGACATCATGAATAAAGTTGTTGGGAAAGAACTCAATCCAAAAGAAACTTTATTATCATCAATAATGACTGAAAATCCGAAGTTGGCTCGCGAAACGGATGACATGTTAGAGTGGCTCAGGATAATGTCTAATGAACGGTTCCGCCGTCTACCAGTTGTAGATGATCAAGATAGAATTAAAGCGGTTTTTACCCAGGGTGATTTTGTTTCATATACTTGGCCAGATTTAATGTACCAAATGAAATCTATAGCAACTGCTACTGTTACAAAAAATTGGCCACTTTTTCTAATTGGGGGTGGGATTGCAATATATTCAGTAGTTTTAATACTTGTAATCAGCATGATGAATTAATTAAAATTAATTTATACTAACAATTATTAATATAATAATATAGCGGTCAATAATGCGATTAATAGTACTTACATTATTGGCATTATTAGCCTTTGCGGGTAACTCGATTTTAAATCGGTGGGCACTGTTGGACAATTCAACTGGACCAATTACTTTTTCTTTTGTCCGTGTAGTTTCAGGAGCAACCTTTTTATGGATTATAGTTGCTGCTTCTAATTATAAATGGCGACCCAAAATTCAAATTTTTCAGGCTGTCTCTCTTGCAGTATATATACTTTGCTTTTCCATTGCATATTTAAATTTAGGTATAGGAATTGGGGCAATAGTTCTATTTGGTGGTGTGCAATTCACAATGTTTGGCCTTGCCGCATTAACTTCAGAAAAAATTACTATATGGAAAATAATTGGCGCTCTAATATCATTTATTGGCCTTTGTGTTTTGTTTCTGCCGAATGAAATTCTGATATTAAATGCAAGTGCTATGTGGATAATGATAGCTGCAGCTATTGGGTGGGGCGTCTATAGTTTCTTAGGTAAAAATGCTAAAAATCCATTATTAGAAACTGCTCAAAATCTTGTTTGGGCAACGCCAATTGTAGGCATTTTTTTTGTTTTTTGGCATGATGGGATTAGCTTTAATGGGTTTATTTTAGCTATAATATCTGGCGCAATTACATCAGGCCTTGGATATATAATATGGTATTCAGTATTACCATCTTTGAAAACTTCTTTGGCTGCAATTTTGCAGCTATCAGTTCCAATTATTGCAGCGCTGGCCGGGGTCATATTTTTCTCTGAAGCGATGACATTAGAATTAATCCTAGCCATAATTCTGGTAATAATTGGCACATTCGTATCATTAATTCAGGTGCGAGAAAAATAATTTACCACGGTATAATTTGTAAATAAAAATCTTGAAAATGATATGCGAATATTAAGCTTTATTATTATGGAAGTTTATTACTGCTTGATCAGCCATTTTTAATATAGCATCACGAGTTTTTGCGATGGCTATAAATCGCGCATTATGACAAAATATTGCACCTTCAATACCACTTTCGATTTCAAGCTCTTTATTTGTAAGTCCAGCCCAAGAAGCAGGAAGGCTTGCACGCTGATCAAAAGTATTTTCTGAAGTTTTAATTGTACTAAGTGTCCATTCTGAGCCGCGAGGATAAACTATAAAAAGTATGTGTTTTGCATTTATATTTTCTAACGCTGATTGAAATGGCATACCCATTGGAAGTTCAAGAATCTCCGAATTGCCAGATTTATCGATTAATGAATTTATAATCTTATTGGCACGGTGTTTCGCGGATAAACTTTGAATTGATGATTGAATAAATTCTTCAGCAATTGGTAGAGCTTTTATAAATGCATCATCATGTGCCGTAGTCGAAATCTCGTCAAATGCGGGCTTAAAATTTTCCAATAGTACTGGCAATGATAGATTTGCAATTGCATCTAGTGTTGATAAATCAACCGCCCCGTTATCAATCAGATCAATTGGTAATACAAATTTAAGATCAAATTCTGAAAAAATATCCTCTAGTGTTTCTTCTGAAATACCATTTCTCTTAAGATAATCTTTGCCAAAATGTTTCCAAATTAGTCCAAATGAACTTAAAGGCTGACCATTTTCTCGTAATGGATTAGGGCGTTGGTGATGATCAAAAATTTGAAATTTAGGATCATATTTTCCTCCAACATCATATATGATTTTATTTTTAGATGGAGATAATGCTTGTTTTTCCCTACTTCGGATAATTTCAGCTTCTGGAAAAAGAAATTTGAGAATTACAGATGATAATAATTCATCCGCATGGAATCCTCCAGAATGAGTAATCAAATATTCAATGTTCATAAGGACTCCAATAACATTTAGATGAAATTATCACATTCTGCTTTATAAGCTTTTATTAACAACTAGTTCTATTACATTTACATATAAAGATTAATGTGCTCAACAGAAACTCTTTCTGAGAATAATTATTTAATTTGCAAACTTCAGAGGTAATTAACTGCAAGTGATAAATAACTTTAAATTCAACAATAATTTACATGGAAGTATATGGATGATAACTTCTATGGCATTTTTTGCTGTTGAAGACTCTTTAATAAAATTTGTTACATCTACAATCCCAATAGGACAGATTTTAATTATGTTTGGTTTGGGGGGGGCTTTAATATTTCTTCTTGTGGCTCATTTCAAGAATGAAAAAATTATGCTGAGGGATATGCTTTTATTGCCAATGTATGTTCGTGCTTTATTTGAAATAATTGGGCGCTTATTTTATGTTTTGGCAATTTCATTAATACCACTATCTACAGCCACAGTTATTATTCAAGCTACTCCAATAGTCGTAGTTGCGGGTGCGGCTATTATATTCGGTGAAAAAGTTGGATGGCGCCGATGGACTGCAATATTATTAGGATTATTTGGTGTAATAGTCATCATTCAGCCAACAGCTGAAAGTTTTTCATTTCTTTCGATATTAGCGCTGATTGGAATGATAGGTTTCGCAGGGCGCGATCTAGCTAGTCGTGCTGCTCCAGAAAATCTCAGCGTTTTCATACTGGGATTACATGGGTTCATTGCATTAGCATTTTCAGGTTTAATTTATACGATTTGGGATGATGCAAATTTTGTCATGATAGATATTGATACGATTGGGTTTATGGTTGGAGCAGTTGTATTTGGTGTAGCTGCATACTCATGTTTGATGAAAGCTATGCGAACAGGTGAAGTATCAGCCGTTACACCATTTAGATACACGCGGTTAATATTTGGCGTGTCCTTGGGTGTTTTCTTCTTTAATGAATCACTCAATTATTCAACCGTTTTAGGAACTATTTTAATAGTTATTTCAGGTTTATTTATCTTATCGAGAAATAAAAGAGAATAATTTATATAGTTAATATTGTTGATCCTGTTGTTATTCTTTTCTCTAAACTATCATGTGCTAATGCTATATCAGAGAGTGGAAATTCTTGACCAATAACAATTTTAATTTGTCCTGATATGACTTTTGCAAATAAATTTTTTGCCATCTCTTGGCATACATCATGATCGCCAATATGTGTAAACAAAGTTGGTCGAGTTATTTTCAATGAACCCTTGGCTCCCAACTGCGCTAAATTAAAAGGAGGAATTGGACCTGATGCATTGCCAAATGTAATCATCATTCCAAGTGGTTTAAGGCAGTTTAATGAACCTTCAAATGTTGATTGACCCACAGAGTCCATTACGACATCTACACCAGCCCCATTTGTAATTTCTTTGACCTTTTCTTCAAAATTATCTTCATTATAATTTATGCAATTGGTAGCACCGTATTCTAATGCCAGTTTACATTTCTCATCAGAGCCAGCCGTACCAATAAGTGTTATGTTTTCAGATTTCGCCCATTGGCAAGCTATTAGTCCTACACCACCTGCAGCTGCATGAAACAATATTGTATCCCCAGGTTTAATTGGTGTAGTTCTATTGAGGAGGTACTCAACAGTCATACCTTGAAGCATCATTGCTGCACCTTGCTCAAAGCTAATTTCATCTGGCAATGGGCACACCTGTGCTGCAGGCATAACACGTCTTTCACAATATGCACCTGGAGGCATTGAGGCATAGGCTACTCTATCCCCAACCTTTAAATGTGTTACATTTTCTCCGACAGCTTCTATAATTCCTGATCCCTCCATACCTAATGCATGAGGTAAATTGAGTGGATATAGTCCAGTTCTTTGATATACATCAATGAAATTTAAGCCGCATGCTTTATGTGCTATTCTAATTTCACCTTTGCTGGGTTCATTGATTGGATGATCAATTATACTTAAATTTTCAGAGCCACCAAACTCATTAATTATTACTGTTCTATTCATTTCAAACTCCTGACTTTGATTTTAGTTTAGTTAAAGTCAAAGTATTAACAATGGATATAAAAATATAAATTCAAATAAATTATCGTTCAATGAAGTTATAAACTTGATGATAATTGATATTTTATAAATTTATTCTACTTATAGTATACTCTTTTTGTATTAAAATTGGTGTGACCAATGAATTTAAATAATTTTTTCAAAATAATTGCTATATCTTTGGCAATTTTTATTAATTGGATTGAGGTATCAGTGGCTCAAAATTTGATCACTTCTGGCCGGTGGGTCTACCTAGCAGATACCGTTATGGGGGGTGTGTCTGAAGGATCTGCAAATATAATTGACACACCAAATGGTAAAGCGATCAAATTGTCTGGGAAAGTTTCAACTCAAAACAACGGTGGATTTATACAAGTGCGTGTAAGTATGCCCAAAGGTGTTGCAACTGAATTCACAGGTATAAAATTGAAGGTAAAAGGGAATAATGATGAATATTTTGTTCATATTAGAAACTCTAGTTCAAAGCTGCCGTGGCACTATTATTCAAAAAGTTTCATAGCTAAAAATGAATGGCAAATAATAGAACTCCCATTCTCAGATTTTTCAAGATCTTCAAGTTTTATTAGAAAAAAAATGAAAATTGAGTCAATTAAAACCATAGGTCTAGTTGCCTATGGTAAAGATTATAATGCTGATGTTTCTTTTCTCGATGTTTCTTTTTATTAAAAATAATTAATTAAGTTTGACATCAAAATATTTTCGTACGGCTTCAATAATTTGCCACGTTCCCGAAAAATTACTTTCAACTACAAAAGTGTCACCAGCCTTTACTGAAACAGGATCGCCATCATCTGGTGTTATTATAATATGCCCTTCAAGCAAGTGAACAAACTCATATTCTTTGTATGTTGCATGATAGGTTCCAGGGGTAGCTTCCCAATATCCAGAAATCATAGTTTCGTCATTGTTAGTGTGTAATATCCAAGTCTTCATAATTGGTGAGCCTTCAGTGACTTTCCACCCTTCCAGATTGTCAGTGATTGGATCAACATCCTGGATATTCTTTAGTTTAGAAATAGTTGACATTTGAATGTCCCTTTTAAGAAGTAATAAATCGCATCATAAAGATTTATTTATAATATTCACGCCGAGATCCAAAATCCCGAACTCTTTTTCTCCAAGTTTGGTAAGATCCGGTTTTTAAATTTGATCTCATTAATTTTTTGACATCTTTTTCAGCTAGACCGTACTGATTTCTGATATCATTGAATGAAACATGATCAGACAATGCCATTTGAATGACATCACTGATCTCTGCTTCTGTAAGTTTTGGGGGCATTAAATTCCAGGAATAAAGGGTATATCAATTCCACAAGCTGTTAATGTTATTAACGCAAACATTGCAATCAAAATTCTCATAATAGTTCCTCACTTTTTGTTATCAATCAAATTGATACTAGCACCAATAAGTTCTATACAATATTTATGACTAAAAAATTAGAATCTATCAATTAATTTTTTATTAGTTTGCAAGATATAATTTTAATCTGCTGTTTTATTAAAGCTTGCAACAAGCTGGTGGAATTTATCACCTTGAACGGCAACGTGATTTCTGAGAGCATTCTCAGCCATTGAAGCATCACCAATGGTTAAGGCTTGAACTATCGTTTCATGTTCTGACATTGATTGTTCAATACGACCTCTGAATCTTAATTGGATACGCCTGAATGGTTGCAACCTTTTTTGCAGCTTTATTGCCTCTTTTTCTAAAAAGTTATTACCTGATTGTTTGTAAATAATTTTATGAAACTGTTCATTCTCTATGTAATAAGCGTCAGGATTCTTATTTTTAATGGCTTTTTTACATTTAGCATTTGCTTCATTAAGTTTTGTGAGTGCCTTTTCAGAAATTCGTTTTGCTGCAAGGCGCCCACAGATACTTTCAAGTTCTGACATTACCTCAAACATTTCTAATAATTCAATTGGACCTGGATGATGAACAAAGACACCTCGATTAGGTATTTTTTTAACGATTCCTAAGAGGGCAACTTTTTTTAAAGCCTCTCTCAGTGGTGTTCTTGAAACACCAAATTGTTCAGCTAATCTAATCTCATCTAATCGTTCACCATCTTTAAATGATCCTCCAAAGATTTGTTCTTGGATCTCTTCTGCTATTTGATCTGCTCTGTTTAAATTCATTCTTATTATTTATATACTCATATGGAAAAATGCAATAGAAGATATATTGTATACAATTTAGTTGACAACAAAAACAAAATAAGTACTATTTATCGAACCTACTAGGAATTACCTGGTATGTTTGTTTTGGGAGGAACGAATGAGAACAACCTTAATGGCTGCGACTGCGGCCCTGTCACTTGCTGCAAGTGGCGTAGCACAAGCGGAAGAGCTTCGCTTGTCTCACCAATGGTCAAATAAAGATGTGCGCCATAAAGTGGCAGAGATCGTAGCAAACGAAGTTGCTGCTGCAAATGTAGATCTAGAGATCAAGATCTTTGGATCAAAATCACTCTTCAAACCGCGCGAGCAGTATAAACCGCTAAGCCGTGGTCAATTAGATATGACTGTTTTCCCACTAAGTTATGCGGGCGGACAACAACCAGCATTCAACTTAACGCTTATGCCTGGATTGGTTAAGAACCATGATCACGCAGCACGTTTAAATGAATCAGAATTCATGGGTAAACTAGAAGCTAAGATGGCAGAGGATGATGTCATGGTGCTTGTACACGGTTACCTTGCAGGTGGCTTTGTTGGTAAAGACAAATGCATTACAAGCCCAGATGATGTTAAAGGCTTACAAACACGTGCAGCTGGTAAAGCATTTGAGCAAATGTTGGTAGGCGCGGGGGCATCTATTGCTTCAATGGCCTCTTCAGAGATTTATAATGCGATGCAAACAGGCGTTCTAAATGCTGCAAACACATCTTCGTCATCATTTGTGTCTTATCGTATTTATGAGCAAGTAAAATGCTACACACCAGCGGGTGATGTTGCGCTTTGGTTTATGTATCAGCCATTATTAATGAACAAATCAAAGTTTGAAAGTTTATCTGATGCACAGCAAGCTGCTTTAAGAGCAGGGGCTGCTAAAGCTGAAGCTTACTACTTAGAAGAAGCTAAGAAGCAAGATGCTGCATCTGTTAAAGTCTTTGCAGACGCAGGCGTTGAGATTGCAAACATGTCTCCAGCAGACTTTGAAGCATGGCGCGCCATTGCGATGGACACATCATACAAGAAGTTTGTATCAGATGTTTCTGACGGACAAGAGCTCCTTGATCTTGCTTTATCTGTAGACTAATTTTTTGGGGCAGCAGTGGAAACATTGCTGTCCATTTTCTTTTTTTGATTTTTATTTTAGGAAAACTTGATGGCAAGTGTGAGCGCGGCTGCAGAAGCTAAAACAGGCAATAATCAGTTTCTGCGTATCGTAGCAGCTATCTCTACACTTTCAGGTTGGCTCTCTGCGGGAATGATAATGCTGGCAGTTCTTATTACATGCCAGATGATTTTTATCCGGTTTGTTTTGAATGGTTCAACTGTTTGGCAAACTGAGATGGTTGTGTATCTTATGATCGCAGCAACACTTATTGGATTGCCATATGTTCAGCGTATGCGTGGGCATGTAAATGTAGACTTAATCCCAATAATGTGCCCGCCACGTTTGCGATATTACTTAAGCCTTTTTACCCTAAGCTTGTCATCCGCGATCGTGGTTGTGATGCTATATTACGGTTATGACTATTGGCACATTGCTTGGGCGAGAGGATGGACGTCAGATACAATCTGGGCTGTTCGTTTATGGATACCATATTCAGCTCTCCCAATTGGTTTTTCTCTTTTGCTTTTACAACTTATTGCAGACTTGGTTGCAATTATTTTGAAGATCGATGCCCCTTTCGGTTTGGAGGATAAATAATGGATCCGTTATTCCTTGGTGCACTTGTCGCGATCATTACAATTGTTGTTTTATTTTCTGGCGTCTCAGTTGCAATTGGCTTGCTGATTGTATCGGCCGGTTTCCTCATTACGTTTGATGGCTTGCGCTCACTTGAGTTGATGCCAGAGATCCTCTTTGGAAAGCTAGACAGCTTTGCGCTTCTTTCTATTCCTATGTTTATCATTATGGGCTCATCGATTGCATCTACGCGTGCAGGGGCGGATTTGTATGAAGCTCTCGAGAGATGGCTTACGCGTGTTCCAGGCGGTTTGGTTATCTCTAATCTTGGAGCCTGTGCTTTATTTGCCGCGATGTCTGGCTCTAGCCCTGCAACCTGTGCGGCTATTGGTAAGATGGGTATTCCAGAAATGCGCAAGCGTGGATATCCCGACGGCGTTGCTGCAGGCTCTATTGCGGCAGGGGGAACACTAGGTATTCTTATTCCACCCTCCGTCACAATGATTGTTTATGGGATTGCGACAGAAACATCTATTGGACGTTTGTTCTTAGCAGGCGTCTTTCCTGGATTGCTTCTTGTGGGTCTGTTCATGGCATGGTCTTTGTATTCTACATGGAGATCAGGAAACACAAAAACCTTGTCACCACGCTCATATTCTTGGCAGGAACGCTTTGAAATCTTACCACGTGTCATACCGTTCATACTGATTATTCTGGGTGTTTTATATGCGATGTATGGTGGCATTGCGACACCTTCAGAAACGGCCGCAGTTGGTGCCTTACTCTGTTTAATAATAGCAATGGTTATTTATAAACTCTGGCACCCACGCCTCTTGTGGCATGTATTGCGTGACAGCACCAAAGAAAGTGTCATGATACTATTTATCATCGCGGCGGCAGGCGTGTTCTCTTATATGCTTTCGAGCTTATACATCACGCAATCCATTGCAGAATGGATAGGGACATTAGAAGTAAACAGATGGGTCCTTATGATTGCCATCAACATCTTTTTGCTGATTGCTGGGTTCTTCTTACCACCTGTTGCGGTGATCTTAATGGCTGCACCAATATTATTGCCCATCATTACAACAGCTGGCTTTGATCCTATTTGGTTTGCGGTTGTTCTCACAATCAACATGGAGATTGGTTTAATCTCGCCCCCTGTTGGATTAAACCTCTATGTCATAAACGGCATTGCTCCAGATATCCCGCTTAAGACTATCCTCTCAGGCTCACTCCCATTTGTAGCCTGTATGATCGTTGCAATCATACTCCTGTGCATCTTCCCAGACATCGCGACCTGGCTTCCAGACGCTATGATGGGAACAGCAAGATGAGAAATTTAAATGATTTTAACCTAACGTTAATACTTACTCTATTTAAAAAACTGTTAAGTGTTTATCAAATATAATTGGTAGGTGATGTTAGATGAGTAAATTTGTAGATATACTTTCTGCTGTATTCGAAAAGCCACAAAATTGGATACGGACCAAAGAAAAAAATGAACAAAGTGTTTATGACTTAATTAATGATTTATTGGGTGCAAGTGGTGAAGTTAAAGGTGTTACTCTTGCTAGAGAAATACTCAATTATTACTCCAGTTTTTCTCCTGAAGAGAAACTATCATTTTTTAATTATTTGTGCGTGGAATTAGACATTGTTCCAGATGATATTCGGAAAAAATTAGATACATATGAAGCTAATAAAACTAAAATAAATTATAGCGCTTATATGTCTGCCGCAGAACCAAAGCGTCAAGAACTTATAAGAAAACTAAATCAAGTTCCTGCTGCAACACAAAAACTTGTGGAAATGCGCTGTGATTTATTAAAATTAGTAAAAAAATATCCAAAACTTGCGGCAGTAGATTTAGATTTCCAACATTTATTTGCATCTTGGTTTAATAGAGGATTTTTAGTTCTACAGAAAATAAACTGGCAAAGCCCTGCAAATATTTTAGAAAAAATTATTCAATATGAAGCCGTGCATGAGATAAAAAGTTGGAAGGATCTACAAGGTCGATTGGAACCAGACAATAGACGATGCTTTGCATTTTTTCACCCATCAATGCCAGATGAGCCATTAATCTTTGTCGAAGTTGCACTGACATATGGCATACCTAACTCCATTCAGGATCTTTTAGATAACGAACAAACTGCAGATGAAAATTCTTCTTTAGACACGGCTGTTTTCTACTCTATATCAAACTGCCAATTTGGGTTGGCTGGTATTTCTTTTGGGAATTTTTTGATAAAACAGGTTGTTGAAGATTTAACCAGTGAATTTGGAAATTTGAAAACATTTGTAACACTTTCACCAATTCCACTTTTTCAAAGTTGGCTAGAAAGTGATGGTGCAAAAATGAATAAGGATGAGACCAATAATCTTTCAAACTTAGCCGCATTTTATTTATTAAATGGAAAAAGAGATGATGGTTTGCCTTTTGATCCAGTTGCTCGATTTCACCTAGGCAATGGTGCTCAAGTACATGCAGTTCATGAAAATGCAGACATATCCAAAAAAGGTATAAAGCAATCTCAAGGTATGATGGTGAATTATTTATACGACCCGAGCGTCATTGGGATTAATCATGAAAAATTTGTATCAGAGAATATAATTCCAGCATCTGCTGAAATAATTTCTTTAAGTAAATCAGCAGTAAAAATTGATTGATAAGGACCAAAACATGAGTAACCCATTATATGATAATTTGTTTGGTAAATATATTGGTGCAAAAACCTCATTTATTGAAACATCTGATGGCAAAATAATTACTCATGGCGGTTTTGTTGCTATGGCATCACGCTTAGCTAATGTATTTAAATCTATGGGATTAAAGAAAGGTGATAGAATAGCTATTCAGGTTGAGAAATCTGTGACAGCTTTATGTATTTATGCGGCTTGTGTACAATCAGGTATAGTTTTTCTCCCTTTAAACACAGGTTATACAGCTAATGAAATAGAGTATTTTATTAAAGATAGCGGTTCTAAGTTATTAGTGTGTGATGAAGAAAAGTTATCCGAAATAAGTTTAAAACTTCAAGATATTGAGATTGAATTACTTACTCTTAATGAAGATGAAACAGGAAGTATCGTTGAGCTTGCAAAGGAACAAAAAAATATATTTGAAACAGTTGAAGCAAATAAAGATGATCTAGCTGCATTTCTTTACACCTCTGGAACTACAGGAAGATCTAAAGGTGCAATGCTTACACAGAATAATCTATTATCGAATGCAAAAACACTGGTTGATTACTGGCAGTTTAATAACAAAGACACTCTTTTGCATGCCTTACCAATCTTCCATACACATGGTCTCTTTGTAGCAATTAATGTTTGTTTAATTTCTGGATCTAAGATCATATTGATCCCTCGGTTTAATCTTGATGAGCTAATTAATAATATTCCAAAGGCAACTGTTTTAATGGGTGTGCCGACTTTTTATACTCGGCTTTTATCAAAAGATACATTTAACAAGAAATTATGTAAGAAGATGCGGTTATTTATCTCTGGTAGTGCACCTCTATTGGCTGAAACACATATAGATTTTGACAAACGCACTGGCCATAGAATTTTGGAACGGTATGGCATGACTGAAACAAATATGAGTACATCTAATCCATATAATGCGGAAAGACGTGCTGGAACAGTTGGCTTTCCATTGCCTGGAATTGAAATAAAAATAACTGACCCTAAAACAGGAAATGAATTACCAAGAGGTGAGATTGGTCATTTAGAAGTTAGGGGGCCAAATGTTTTTGTGGGTTATTGGAATATGCCTGAAAAAACGAAAGAAGAATTACGTGAAGACGGGTTTTTCATTACAGGCGATCTTGGGCTTATGGATAAAGATGGGTATATTCAAATTATTGGGCGCGATAAAGACCTTATAATTTCTGGAGGTTTAAATATATACCCCAAAGAACTGGAACTTTTATTAGATGAACAAGAAGGTGTATTGGAAAGTGCAGTTATTGGGGTGCCTCATCCTGATTTTGGAGAAACACCTTTAGGTATACTTGTGCGAGAAAAATATGCAGAACCTAAAATTGATAAAATAGAAAAAATAATTAAGAGCCAATTAGCGAAATATAAACACCCCAGACAATTAATTGTAATCGATGAGTTGCCTCGTAATACTATGGGCAAAGTACAAAAAAATCTTTTACGTGATAAATACAAAGATACTTTTTTAGGATAATTACTTTAAATCAATTTGGACTATTGATTTTCTCTATAAAAACAATATCTAAACGTAATATTGTATTTGAAAATTTATCTTGGAGCGTCAAATGAAAAGTTTATCAATAGCGACATTAGTTTGCCTTTTCGCATCTCAAAATGCATTTGCTGGGGATATCGCAAAAGGTAAAAAAGCATTTAAAAAATGCGCCAGCTGTCATAGTATTGAAGATGGTGGTAAGAATAAAAGTGGGCCAAATTTATATAACATTCTAAATCGCGGCATCGCAACAAATGAAAAGTTTAAATACAGTAAAAAACTTGTTTCTTTTGCAAATGAAAATCCACAGTGGACAACTGAATTAATGGGTGCATGGCTTGAAAATAGTCAAAAGCTTGTAAAAGGTTCAAAGATGAGAGTTAAGGTAAAGAAAGAAGCTGATCGAGAAAACTTAATCGCTTACTTCCAGTCCATGGGGCAATAAAATTTATTGATTACTATCGGTTTAGAAAATAGTCTTAACTTAGCTGTGAGTTACATATCTTTTATGTGTTTATAAACAGTTGTCCTTGAAAGTCCTAATCGTCTTGCAACTAAACTTACGTTTTTGCCAGTTTCCAGCCAAGTCTTTTTAACTAATAAGCAGCTTTCTTTTCTAACAGAAGACTGAGAGCAGCATTCACATGGTGTGATTTCAGATCCTGATAAATTTTGGTCTGTTTGTATCACCGCGTTGCGTATAACTTGACCTTCTGTATTTGCTATTAAAACACGTAATACTTTTCTAAGTTGCCTTATGTTCCCAGGCCAAGATCTGGCTTTAAGAGATTCCATGGCGGTTTTTGAAAGTGTGTGATCTGGTGATATTTGACGTAATATTTCAAAAACAATTTTATCAAAGTCAGTTCTATCTTCAAGTAATGGCAATTGTATTTGTGCGCCAATCAATGATTCTAAAAATGCATCTGAAATATCAGGATTTAATTGCAAATCTTGCATCGCTTCTTTGCTTGAAAATAAAAAACCACTTACTGGAATGAATTTGTTGTTTGCATCTGGTTCTTGGTGCGCCTCTATGACTTCAGTGATTGCACTTTGAACAACTGTGGGTAATAATTCTATATTTTTAAAGCTAATAATTTTACCAATCGCTTGAGTGAGTTTTCCAACTGGGTGACTATTAACATCATTTTCGAAATAGCCAATCTTTCCAGATGTTCCAAAAAGAATATTCTCATAATTATTTGATGTTAGTTGGCTACAATCAATTTCTAGGTGTAGTTTATTTTTTGAAAAGCGCCTATTTAGTTCAACAACCGTTGAATGTTTTCCTGTTCCACGTTTTCCCTCAATAAATACTGCTAGACCATGATTTAATGCATTTTCAGCATTTAAGATGTGTCTCTTAAGTATGGGATCTTCCATAATATAATTTGGGTTAATGGGTTTTTTACTTTTTTGAAGTTTTTGTGTGCCATGATTTTCTATTGTTTTTAATAAATTTGTTCCAATAGAAAGATTTACTATTTTTTTTGTTGTATTATCCTTCATGGACATAAAGACTTCTGAACCCATTGCGTCTTGAATTCTAATTATTTGATCTGAATTGAGCCTATTAATAACCGCAGAAAATGGAACCGAAAAAATGTCTCCAAAATGTTGCTTATTATATAAATTTAGACCGTTTAGCATAATCTTTGCATTAATATTTGCACCATCAATAAACCCATGCTCATCAACTGCTAAAAGAGCTGCACTAGTTGTGGATAAATATTCATGGCGAGCATGAAAAACTAAAATTAATGAATCACTAAATTGTTCTGTAAATAATCTATTTTCAACATTTTTACTTGCGAGTTTTACTAATGCCAAAGTGTGCTCTTGTCGTGACGCAGCATCAGAAGTTGCATCTATGACACCCAGTATTTCGTCATTTTGACCATAAATGGGAGCCGCAAAACAGGATAAATTACCCAATTTTCTAAAGAAATGATCTTTTCCGGCAACAATTTGAGGTTTGCCACTGTGTAGAGCTAATCCTAATGCATTTGTCCCACGATTATCTTCAGTCCAAATTGAACCTGGTATAACGGCTTTTCCAGCATCACTTCGTTTGAATTCTTCATCAAGATATGCATCTAGTACAATTCCGCTAGTATCGGCATAAGCGACCATAAAATTAGTGCCCGCAATTTGATTATATAATAATTGAAGTTCTGGCAAAACGAATTGGCGAATTCGTTGGTTTTTTTCCTGAATGATTGAAAGATCAATGTCGGAGGTTACGGCATCAACAGGTTTACCAGAGGGGGATAAGCCTACATCTCTACATCTATTCCAACTATTTTGGATAGCATTTTCTTCACTTGATATGTCATTAGGCAATGAATCTGTATTCATGCCATTCTGATTTAATAATGTAGCATTTTCATTCATGATTAATACTCCACTTAAAGTGAATATACAAACTAGCGTTTAGAAACAAATCCGGCAAGTGTTCAAAAAGTGAACATATTTTCATCAACATTGACCAAAATTGTACAGTTATAGAAGTTGTTCATAATAAAAGTTGCTTATAATTTTAGCAAAATAGAATATAAATAGGTGAAATATGAAAGCTCAAGTGCTGAATAAATACGACGATGACTTAACTGCATCTTCGTGGGTCGATATGCAAGATGTACCTGATCCTAAAATAGAAAAGTCAAACGATGTAATTGTTCGAATTGGTGGTGCAGGTGTTTGTCGCACTGATCTGCATATTATTGAAGGTGTCTGGAGAGAAGCAGTTGACCCAACGGGAAATGAATTACTTCCTTTGATAATGGGTCATGAAAATGCTGGTTGGATAGAAGAAGTTGGATCAGAAGTTGAAGGTTTAAAAAAAGGTGATCCAGTAATCGTGCACCCTCACATTACTGGTGGAACATGTTTAGCATGTCGCCGTGGACATGATATGCACGGAGAAGGTTCTGCATTTCCAGGCGTAGACTGTGATGGTGGCTATGCAGAAGCATTAAAAACTAGTGTGCGGAACATTGTTAAATTACCACAAGCGTTAGCTCCAAAAGAAGTTGCCGCCTATTCTGATGCAGGGCTTACGGCATATAGAGCTGCAAAAAAAGCATCGCGCCATCTGCTGCCTGGTGAAAAATGTGTCATAATTGGTTCTGGTGGATTAGGCCATATTGCAATCCAAGTTTTAAGAGCAATGTGTGCGGCAGATATAATTGTAATTGACCCTTCTGACACATCTTTGGCCCTGGCTGATGAATGTGGTGCTGATGAACTGGTGAAAGCAGATGGCAATGAAGTTCAGAGAGTTATGGAACTCACAAAAGGCTTAGGTGCTGAAGCTGTTATGGATTTCGTTGCAGAACGTGGAACGACTGCAAAAGGTTTAGCTATGACACGTAATATGGGAACTTATTATGTAGTTGGGTATGGCGAAGATATAAATGTCAGTGCCTTTGAAATGATTACAACTGAAAAAAATATCGTTGGAAATCTAGTCGGAACATGGGCGGAGCTAACGGAACTAATGTCTCTGGCTGATAGGGGAAAAGTTCACTTATCTACACAGGAATATAGTCTGGCAAATGCGAACCAAGCTTTGCAGGATTTAAATAATGGAAAAGTAAAGGGACGCGCAGTCCTAATACCATAATCAAAGAAATACTAAAATCTGGGAGGAAAAAAGTATGAAGAAGATGATTAAAATCAGTACATTGACGGTGACTGCAAGTTTACTTGCTGTAGCTGCTCAAGCTGACAAGTGGAGCGATCAGTTTCCACATATTAAGAACACAGGTGATATCGCCGGTGAGTGTTCTTATGAATCAATGTCAAAGAAAGATTATTCAGGACAGAAATTAACAATCAATACGCATGCCGTTCCTGTTATTGGTGAACCAACAGCATTACATGCTGAGCAATTTAGTAAATTAACAGGTGCTGAAGTGAATGTTATTCACACACCAGCTGGTGATTTGTACTCAAAAGCTATGGTTCCATTCCAAGCAGGCCAAGCACCTTATGATATTGTATTTGGATTCTCAAACTTCATTAGAGATTGGAAACAGTACTTACAGCCAGTACCAGCCAAATATGTTAACATGCGTCAAATGCAAGATGTTACGCAAAGTCACATTGATGTTAACTCATGGGATGGTGAGATGATCCAATTCCCAATTGATGGGGATCGTCATTATCTAAAATATAGAAAAGACGTGATTGATAATCCAGAGTACCAAGCAAAATATAAAGCTGAAACTGGCAATGAATTACGTATTCCTCAAACTTGGAAAGAGTATGGCGAGATGGCCAGCTTCTTCAATGGTTGGGATTGGGATAACGATGGCGAACTAGAGTATGGTTCAGCAGAAGTTATGAAAAAAGATGACCTAATGTTTGCAGCATTCTTTAGTCGTTCAGTAGCATATGCAAAGAACCCAAGAGTACCAGGTGGATACTTCTTTGATCTAGAATCAATGGAGCCATTAATTAATGGTCCAGGTTTTGTTGAAGCATTAACCGATTGGGTCGCAGCAACCAAATATGTTCCACCAGGTGGAATTAACTTTGGTTTGGGTGATGAAATTAATTCTTTTGGAGGCGGACAAACATTATTTAGCTTCTCATGGGATGATGCTTTCGTAGCCGCTATGCAAGATGATAGCCCAATTAAAAATAAAGTTGGCGCTGCTCCACTACCAGGTTCAGATCGTGTTTGGAACCGTTCTAGCGGTGCATGGGAGAATGAGTACAACCAAGCACCATACATTGTATGGGGTTGGACTGCTGCAGTTGCAAAAGCAAGCAAGAACCAAGACGTAGCTTTTGATTACTTATGCTTCTTTGCAAATGATGCTAACCACCAAGCTGATATAGCTATTGGCCGATTTGGTGTTAACCCATTCAAGAAATCAGATTTCGTACCTGAGCTTTATGTAGAGCGTCAAGGTTGGGATCCAGAAATTGCGAAGCAATATGCCGATACACTAATGGAAATGGAAGAGGGTAGTACAAACCGTGTGTTCCCACTACGTGTTCCAGGTGTTTTCCAATTTAACTCTGCAATAGCTACAGCAACATCTAAAGCTTTAGCCGGACAGCTATCTCCACAAGAAGCTCTTGATGAAGCAGCTGCTGACTGGAAGAAAATTGTTAAGCGTATAGGTGCAGATACAATTAGAGAAGCATATGCTGTTGGTGTAGCTTTGGAAGACAATCTGTAATAGATTTAAATTAAAATCAAAATAAACTATTGAACGCCCCTTAAATTATTTTGGGGCGTTCCTTTTAAAACGGAAAAAAATCATGAACTTTAAACATAAATATCTGTTTTTACTTCCCGGCTTTATCGTATTGCTAGGAATACTAATCTTTCCAATTGGATTTACTGTAAGATTGAGTCTTTCAAGTTGGGATAGCTTTTTCCCAGGATTAGATTTCATCGGTCTAGAAAATTACACAAGATTATTTACCGATGATCCTAGATTTTGGGAGTCTTTCCAAAGATTAAGTTTCATGTCAGTAACTACGGTTTTTTTACAATATACCATAGGCTTTGCATTAGCGCACATGGTTTGGAAAGAAATTAAATTTCAAAGATTTTTCCGAGTTCTCTTTTTAATACCTATGATGACAACTCCGGTTATCATGACCGTTATTTGGAAAACTGTTTTTCATGAATCATTAGGTCCAGTGAATGATTTTTTTAGTCTTTTTGGAGTAACACCACTCTGGTTGAGCAGTGAAGCATTATCGAAGGTAACAGTTATTATAGTTGAAGTATGGCAATGGACGCCATTTATGTTTTTACTACTGTTAGCTGGCTTACTGTCATTGCCAAAAGAGCCTTTCTTAGCGGCCTCAATCGACGGTGCAGGTCCTATCAGGAAATTCGTATACGTAACTTTTCCATTGATGGCACCGATTTCAATAGGCGCAATAATAATTAGGCTTATTGAGGCGTCAAAGATTATGGATACAGTATATGTGTTAACCTCTGGTGGCCCTGGAACATCTTCAGAAACATCAAGCTTTTACATTTTTATAAAAGGTTTGCGTGAATTCCAGTTTGGTTATTCCGCAGCATTATCTCTAACTTATTTGATTATAATGATCATCAGTCTGACCATCATAGCTAAAATGTTAGTTAAATTGATGATAAGGAATTAAAAAATGGGTACTTTCTACGTAACACTCAAATACACTGCAGTGACATTATGGTCGATGTTCGTTATTGCACCATTTCTCTGGGCACTTTCTACATCATTTAAAGATTTTAATTCTGTAACAAGTGGAGCTACATATATACCTTGGGTTGATTTTGAACCTACACTGGAGGGTTGGAGGGTTTTACTAAGATCACCAGCACAAGGTGGTGTGAATATTGTTGAGCCATATATAAACAGTATTTTTGTCACCTGTTTAGCAAGTTTTATTAGTATTCTTTTAGGAACACTTGCTGCATATGCTTTATCTAGATATACTTTTAAAGCTGGGTTTATAAAAAATGATGACATAACATTCTTTTTTATATCACAGCGTATTATGCCCCCAGTAGTTTTAGCCATACCGTTTTTTATCATGCTAGGAAAACTAGGTCTCTTGGATACCCTACTTGGCTTGGTAATGGTTTATGTAGTACTTTTAATGCCAATAGCTGTGTGGATCATGGTGGACTTCTTTAACAAAGTACCGATTGAGATTGATGAAACTGCATTAATTGATGGATGTAATCCGATACAAGCATTCTTCAAAGTTGTACTTCCAAATTCTATACCAGGAATGGTTGTTGCAGGATTATTTTGTATGATTTTTGGATGGACAGACTTTTTCTTTGCATTCATTTTGACTTTTACTGAAGTGCAGCTTCTTCCAGTTGCGATTGTTTCGCTAAATTCATCAATAACACCATGGTGGAGCCTATCGGCGGCTGCATTAGTATCAGTAGCACCTTTGATTGTCGTAGCATTTATTGTTGAACGATACTTATCAAAAGGTAATTTATCAGGAGCCTTGAAATAATATGACGCTGATAGCATCAAACTTAACGACCAAAGGTAAAGAAGAATTCTTTCTCAACGATATTTCTTTTGAAATGTCACCTGGTAAGATTTATACAATCATTGGTAGAACGTTATCTGGTAAAACTACACTATTGAAAACGATTGCTGGCTTAATTGCTCAAGATAGCGGCACACTTTCATTTAATGGAAATAACTTTGATGTTATTCCTGTTTGGAAGCGTCAAGTTGCAATGGTGTACCAGCAATTTATAAATTACCCTCACCTTAATGTTTTTGAAAATATTGCATTCCCACTAAAGCAAAGAAAAGTTGATCTGGCAGAGATAAAAAATCGTGTGCAACAAGCTATTGAGCAAGTTGGCTTGGAAGGTTTTGAAGAGCGAAAGATACAAGCTTTATCAGGGGGGCAACAACAACGTGTTGCACTTGCAAGATCTCTTGTGAAAAACGCAAATATTTTACTACTAGATGAGCCGTTGGTTAATCTAGATTACAAGCTTCGAGAGCAATTGAGAGAAGAGTTTAAAAAGATCTTCAGTTCTACGGCATCAGAAGAAGCAATATTAATCTATTCTACAACCGATCCTATTGAAGCCATGCAGCTAGGTGGTGAAGTCATCGTCATGGATGAGGGTAAAATACTTCAACAGGGTAGTGCTAAAGAAATCTATGAAAATCCAGCAACAACTAAGGTAGCGGAAATTACAAACGATCCTGCTATGAATTTGGTTGATGGAGAAATTAGTGGAAAAAAAATAACCCTTAATAACGAAGTTATACTCAACATACCGAAACATTTTAAAGATCTTCCTGATGGAAAATATTCCTTTGGTATTAGAGCTTCTGGAGTTACAATTGATAAATCAGGATTTCCATTCCAAATTGAATTAGCTGAAATAAGTGGATCAGAAACATTTCTTCACCTTAATAATGACCAGATACACGTAGTTGGATTATTAGATGCAGTGAAAAATTTTGATATTGGCGAAACTGTTAAAGTTAGTTTTGATATAGAAAAACTTTATGCATTTGGATCCGATGGAATTCTAATGTCATCACCATACAGCGGGACAAAATAATGGCACAAATAAAACTTCAAAACATTGCACATTCTTATAACCCAAATTCTGTTGATAGTAAGTATGCTTTAAAGCCATTTGACATGACATGGGTTGATGGTGGGCGCTATGCAATTCTTGGTCCATCTGGTTGTGGGAAATCAACCATGTTAAATATTATGTCAGGTATTGTTAAACCCTCTGAAGGTCGATTACTTTTTGATGGTGTCGACGTTACAGAAGAAACAACTTCAGATAGAAATATTGCTCAAGTTTTTCAGTTTCCAGTCATTTATGGAACAATGACTGTGTATGATAATTTAGCATTTCCACTTGTATGCAGAGGATATGATAAAGCATTCATTCAATCTAAAGTTAATGAAGTAGCTGAAGCACTGAGTTTAGAAGGGTTACTATCACAATCTGCTAGAAAATTAACTGCAGATCAAAAACAATTAATATCACTTGGTCGAGGATTAGTTCGTGATAATGTTGCTGCTATTTTAATGGATGAACCTTTGACTGTTATTGATCCTGACTTAAAATTTAGACTGCGTCGTAAATTAAAAGAAATAAACCAGAAATATCAATCTACGCTAATTTATGTTACGCATGATCAAAATGAAGCAATGACTTTCGCAGAAAATATAATTGTGATGGACGAGGGTGAAATTGTTCAAGTTGGTTCACCTGCAGAACTTTTTGACCGACCTAAAACAACATTTGTTGGATATTTTATAGGTGCTCCTGCTATGAACCTTTTTGAATGCAATGTGGTTGATGCACACACAATAAAATTTGGTAGTGCTAAAATATCCACTGAAACTGATTTAAAATCTGTTAAGGATGGAAATCTTAAATTAGGTATTCGTTCCGAATATGTTCAATTAACGAAATCAGCTGGTAAGAACACAGTTCAGGCAAATCTTGAAAGTGTTGATGATTGGGGAAATCATAAGTTAATTTCTGCAAATTTTGAGGGTAGTTCCATAAAGGTAAAAGTAAAACGTGAAATTGAAGTTCCTGCTGAAAAGGTTTTTCTTAAATTTCCTACTAAGAACTGCTGTATCTACGAAAATGAATTATTAGTTTCGTAATTGCTGATTAACGTGGCGTAAATATTCACCATTATTGCATTATGCATAGATATCATTATAGCATGGTTTAATTAAGGATAAATTATGCAAAACTACGTGAGTCTAAAAGAACATTTAATAAAAACACTAGTGGTCTCAGCTTTATCTTGTTTAATGATGCTATTTGTTACGGAACTGGTAGTTCCTATACAATCATATTTTCTACCTGAATTAACATTATTTGCAGCACTCATCTTTCCGGTGCATGGTATTAGAGTTATTTCTGCTTGGTTATTTGGTTGGTATTCTGTTATTTACCTGTTTGTCTCAAATATTTTTGTATTTTTTCTTTTAAGTAGACATGAGGATAGTTTATATGGTTTGCTTTCTGCTCAATCAATAATGGCCTGGGTGCTGGTTAGTGTCATATGTATTTTTACATTTGATTTATTAAGATTGAGTGGTGTGGATACAAAAACTACCATTGGTAAAATCAATAAAGATGCTTGGAAACTTATAGTTTTAGTTGGCTTTATTTCATCTGTCTTTAACTCTCTTGGCCATAATTTGATATTTACATCTAATATAATGCCTGAAAATTCTTTAAGACTTATTTTTGCCTTTTTAATAGGTGACACAACTGGCACAGTTGTTTGTCTTTTTATGCTTATATATATTT
>Ga0206123_10001267_pt1 | contig 24020 bp, 13 predicted proteins | sample Helgoland_Spring_2_FD_160086 | JGI IMG/M metagenome (GOLD analysis project Ga0206123, IMG submission 160086) | Pelagic subsurface seawater microbial communities from Kabeltonne, Helgoland, North Sea - Helgoland_Spring_Bloom_20160316_1 | ecosystem: Environmental > Aquatic > Marine > Epipelagic ...
AAAATTTCTCTACCTTTTTTTGTTAAGACTGCATCAACCGTAATTGATGAATTATCTAAATATCCCATTTTTTATCTCCTAAATTTCGAAATACTTTAATTCATATATAAATATAAATAAAATAAAAAAATACTCGAATTTAAATTAACTGTAAATTATTTTATTATTACTACCCTTTGTTGGATTACCACTACCAACTTTAATTTGATTCTCACCACCAGTTACTTTTACTCTATAGAATGAAGCACTTGAGTAGTCTTCATATCTTACATTTAAAGTTCCTGGATTTTCATTTTGTGTTCCATTTATCATTTGTTCTTTAAATGGTTGACTAAATTTGGTAATATGATTTTCTGGTAAAGTAATAGTACCATCTGAACCAGTTCTAAAGTATCTTGTTTTACCCATCATTCTACCTGTTTGATTTGTATTCGCTCCACCAATTAAAGATTCATAACTTACATCTGCATGAACGCCTGTATCTATCATTAATCTATTATGGAAATTTTTAGGATTTGAAAAATTAGAACTTTTTGATCCTGAATAAAACTCATTGTCACCAATAGCGTGAAATACAAATCTTGTATCTATATGATAAGTATTATACTTATCAGTAGCATTAGTAGAACCTGTATTAAAGTAATTTATAAAGTACACATCGTTTACACCTCTTCCCCAATTATCGTGTATATTTACAAAAGATTTATTAGCGTGAGAAGCGTAATCAATAGAACCAGAATGAGGTAGAACCACAGTTGAACCTGAAAATGATGGTAGTGGTGATAATGAACCTGATTTAGGTCTTTCATAAGTTGTAGTATTTGTAACATTGACACTAATTGAACCTGTTTTTGGTTGCTCATAAGTTGTAGTGTTTGTAATATTAATACTAACTGAACCTGATTTTGGTCTTATGTATTCCGATGTTAATGAACTTACAACTGGATTAATACTACCTGTTATTGTATTTGGATTTACTTCAACACTATGTTTTTCATGTTCATATTTTTGTTTTTCTAAAATTGTTGGTTTTATCTCAACACCAAAATTAGAATTTCTATCACTAAATGTTGAACGAGCTGGAACTAATGATTTTATTCCCTCAGCTATGGAACTATTAAACATACTTTCATGAGCTCTTATGAATTTATTAACATCAACTTCTATTGGATGAGCATTAAAGAAATTTTCTCTAAAAGTATCAAACTCATCATATGATTGAGAATAATAATTAATTGGATTTCCATATAATTTTTCTAAATTAAATCCACTTAAATTATCTAAAATAAAATTATCAACGAATGTTTGTGGTGAACGATATAATTCCAACTTAGGTGATGTTTTAAATAATGGTTTACTATTTTCTTGTGTTAATGGTTTAACTGATGATTGTATAGGACTTAAATCAGAAACAATATTTTTTCTTGGATTTATTAAAATTGTATTATCGTTTCGTTTAGAAATATTATCTTGTAATGTTAATGTGTTTTTATCCACATAGTCAAAATTATAAACAGAACCTGTAAAAAATATACTAGCTTTTTTAGTAAAATTATAATTAGAATAATTTATTGTTGGTGAAGAATCAAAAATTGTCATATTTTGAGTTGAAGATGATATTGCATGAGAAACACTTGATGTTGATTCAGTTTCTAATCCATAATTTTCATTTAATTTAAAATGATAAACCAATTCATCTTTATGAGAATTAATTGTATTACCAACAGTAGAAAATTTATTCAATGTATGTTGTCTAAATTTAGATGTGCTTAATGCAGTAGCCCAACCTTTTATCTCAGATAAAGAACCAGTTAATGTTCCACCAACTATTAAATTTTGATTTGTTGATGGATTTCTTGAACCAGTTGCAATCCAATTTTGATTTGCATAATAATTACTGTCAATGGATAATCCACCACTTACTGACATAGTAACATAATTATATGTTTTTATAAATTGATTTTCTTGTAAAGAACTATGTAGTCTGTATTCATTCGTTCCACTACCACTAACACTTGAACTCATTCTTTGTAACATTACATTCCATAATTGTCCATCTGACATATTAGAATAATTGGTTGACATTGAAACAGCACTTGAAGAAATTGAAGCTGAAGCATGTGGTGTGTTACTCAATCTAAATTCAAATGATGAACTTATACCATCTGAACTTGGGATTAAATTTAAATCCCATAAATGTTGTACATCACTACCACCAATAAATCCTGATACTGACATAGATGGTGCAGTTGTGGTTATTAATCTATTACCATCCACACTCGCTGTTAATTGAGTAAGAAATACTGAACCACTTGAATTTGCAAGTAATGTATCACCATCACTTGTAATAAAATTTTGTCCTGTGTTTGTTAAAAAACTAATATAATCTACCACTTCTATTTTACCAGCATGACCATTAGTAGAAGATATTGATTTTGATATTTCACTTGCTATTTCATCATTATTTGAAGCACCATTTATTTGAATACGAACTCTTCCATCACCATCCAATGTTCCACTAATACCATCACTATCATCATCAAATACATAAGTTTTTCCTGTTCCATCACTTGATGTAATTCTTAATAATGTTCCATCAAAATCTGTTGGGTCATCTGATAAAACTTGTAGTGAACCTGTAGCAGCTAAAGTTCCACTACCGCTTGATTGTAATATTGTTTGTGTTTGTGTTGTATTGGTGTGTTTATATACAAATTGAATTGTATTTAGATTTGCACCATTCATCCACCAGTCTAAATTTAAAATTCTATTATCTTTAGAACCAAATCTATAATTATGTAATATTTTTCTGTCTGTGTTAAATGAAAAACTTCCACTTACACGACTTAAATCTAAATCAACTCCACTACTACTTGGTGGGGTATTTAGAAAAACTCTTGGATTTGATTCTTCTGTTGAACCACCAAATTCTTGAAATTGTAATACATCAGGTGGATAACCATAAGTGTTTAAAAGTGCTCTAACTGAATTTTTTGTTCCTTTTGATTTGTAAATGTATATTAAATTATTAAGTGTTTTTCTCCAAGTATTATTTTTTATATCATCAATTGAAGTAACACTTGTTAAATAATTTCCCAATGTATTTTCTAAACTCCCACTAAATGGATTAATAGCTTCCCAACCCATATTATTTAATAACATTGGTAATGTATTATCAGGTGGTGAATCAGTTTTTTTATATCCCCTTTTATGAATTGTCCCCATTGAATCAATGTGGTTTCTAATTAAATCATATTGTTCACCTTGTAGATTTAAAAAGCCTTTCATATCATTGTAATCAGAACTTTCTTGAATGTACAATGGTAAATTGTTTTCAAATGAATGTATGTTATCAGTATCAAAGTTTTCTGCTTTTGTTAACATATCATTATACCAACTAGTCCACTCAGTTGAAGTTGTTTTATAAACATTATCAAATGGTAATACATTTGTTGGATTCTGTAATGTAACTTTAACATCAGTCATAAATGATGATGTTACTTCACCTAAATCACCTTGAAAATAAATCCTAAATAATTCACCTGCTGGCATACAAGATCCTTTAAATGGTGCACCACTTTGTGTTACAACAGTTGTTGGATACCTACCTGTAGAATCTTTTATTTTATAAGAACCTGTTTTAACACTTTCATTTAAAATCGTTATACTATTATCGGAAACAAAACCTTCACCACCAATTTCTGATGGTAAATCTGCAAAATCTATACCTTGATTTGGTATCCAATATGATTGAGAAGTTTGATAAATAAATCTTCTATATTCACTTCCTGTAATTGCTGGAACTTGAAGAGAATTTTGATAAACTACAGATTTTGGTAATGGTATACGAAGTCCATTAATATTATCTCTTTGTCCAATTTTATCCCATTTTAAACCTGTACTTCCACCAGCAGATATGATAGCATCACCTTTTAATACAAATGATAAATAAATTGAACCACTATAATTAAAAAATGGTTTTTCTTGTACACGATAAGTATTAGAAAATAAATCAATTGTAGAATCTACTCTAGGATTAAGTGATGGATCGGTTGAATGTTGATAAACAACATTAAAACCATCGTGATTATTTAAAACCACTAAATCATCATTACCAACAGGTGCTCTATTTGTGTGTGCATAATTTTTTAAAGCAGGAGCTGATGCTGTTGATTCACTTTGAGCATCATAGTATAAAAATCTTTCATAAGGTGAAAATGTTTTTATTTCTTTATTAATTTTATCAAATAAATTTTTTCTGTTTTGAATTACAAAAGTTGAATCACCATTGATTGAACTTGATATAGAAAGTGAACTTGATATATCAGAATAGTAAGATTGAATAGTTGTAATTTTTGTGTTAAAATTTTCTAATTTCTTTTTAGCAGAACCAAAAAATGTATGGTTAGCAAATTCATTAAAATCTGTATTTAGATTTGGATAATTGTATTCACTCGATGATATTAAATTATCTAATGTAAGACTATCAAGTGAACCACTTAATTCATCATAGTTTTCAAATCCAATATCATTACCATCAGGATTTATCCAATTCTCTTGTGCATCTGGTAATAAACCATCACCAAAAAATACATCAGGTACATCAGAGAAATAAAATATGTCTTGAGTTAAAGTTGTTAGAACTTCTTCTTCAAGTGTAACCATTGATAGATTTCCAACATTAGTTGGTAATGGTTCGTAAAGTTTTAAAATTAAAGATTGATTATCTTTACCATCCGTTACTTTATCGAATTGATAGTTCATTATTCTAATATGGTCACCAGTTCCAATATTCAATACATATCCGAATTGATATTTGTTTAATGGTGTTGATATATTAGATGTACCCAATTTTCTATTAAGTGCTTCGGTTATAGTATCAATCGTACTTGAGTTATTTTCAATGGGTGATAATTCACCATTTGGATTTAATAATTTTAAACGAACTTCTTTTCTTGAAGTTGAAATTTGTTTTATAATGAATGGATAAATATCTTCACTTGATGGATTTAATTGTCGTAAAAAATCAATTTGTAATTTGTAATCACCCTGAGGTAATTCAAATTCATTAAATATTTCATTTGGTTTTATATATATATTTGCAGTTACAGAATTTCCTTCACCACTATATATTTTGAAATCATTTAAATCTGAAGTACCTATTTGTTTTACATTAAATTCATCCAATCCAGCACCAAATGGTGATGTATTTATACTAAAAGGATTTCCTATTTGGGGGGTAGAATAAAATATAGCTTGACCATTTACACCTTTAGTTTCGTCCTCTAAAGTAACAATATTATTAATTGCTTCAGTTGGATAAATGGTTAAACGCATGTAATTTTCAAACTGTGCACTACTATTAAAATTACCAGCTTCTTGACTAATAACTAATTCTTTATCTTGTTGATTAAATTCAAATTCAAAATCAGGCATTACAATGCTCCATCTTTATTTCCAGTTTTCTTTGGAACTTTTATAAATGAATCTCTTCTCATATCTTGACCTTTTTTAACTTTTTTAATTTTATAGTCACCAATTAATAGTCCTTTGTTTGAATTACCACTCGTATCCAAAATAGATTTACCAGTTATATTTCCAGTATTTAATTCTAATTTACAACTTTGTTTTAATTCCAAGTCCTGATTATCAGTTATAAATATCTGTCCAACCGAACTTTCCTCTGGAAATTTATTTATATCACCACTCCAATAATTATAATCATCGTATTTACTTACAACTGGAGCGATTAGGATATTATCTACATTAACCCAATCTTGTATATCTTCTGGATATGTATATTGAGTTGGAAACGGTATATCATCTACAGATAAATAATTAACTAACGCAGATATATCTGGTCTTCCGTTGTCAATCCATATAGTTATATCTTGAGATTCAATAGCTCCGTCATTATTAATATCAAACTCATCAAAATATTTTGGAAATGGTAAAGTTGATAAATACTCTGGTGTTGTATCTGTAAATAAATTTGGTGGTTCATCTGAATCAACTATTTCAATATTTTTAATATCAAATGTTACCCCAACAGGTGCTTTTATTAAAAGTATGGATTGTTCATCTGATTGAGCGGTGTATGAGGCTTCAAGGGGATAAAATCCATTTAAAAGAGAACCATTATATATATCCACATATGATAATTGAAAAAAAGTAGAAGTGGTTCTATCATCCATATCAATTCCATATCGAAATTCAATTTGAGTTCCTTCTGGTATATCATCAGGACTTTCCCATTCATCATATATGTTAATTTCAAAATATAATTTATAAGTATGATTTCTTATGGTTTGAGCATAATCTGTAGAATATTCTATAGTCTGAGTAAAATTTGATGAGTTCCATCTAAGTCCATATAATTCATCAAAATACCATTGTGATAATAAATTATTACCAAGATCAATACAACCCAATGGTAAACCATATTCGTCCCCAGCTATAAAACCATATGTTTGGTCAGATAAATCAAATAAATTTGTTTCTAAGTATTCTTCTTGTATTTCAGTATTAAAAAAGTAACTTGAATTTTCTTGTGGAGAATTAAAAATAATGTCTTCAATATTAATTAATTTATTTATTCCATATGGTTTGTTAAAATATCTACATTGTTCTAAATCCATTGTTTCAATATTTTTCCCCATTTCATCATTATCCAAATCATCAACTAAAAACTTTTCATCAATAATATCAAATTCACCTATTTTACCACCACTCAATGTATCTTGAATACTTTTTTTGTATTTTGAATCATCACTCATACCACCAATGATAGGCGTTGTGAATGGCCATGGGATTGTTGTGTAGTTATTACCACCCACCTCACTAAAGTCTGGATATCTATTTGGTGGTATATCTAAATAAATTCTTGATGTACAGAGTTTCCATCTTCCAACCTCAAAATCTGGAGAATCATCTGCTCCACCATTACCATCAAAAACACTAAACATTATGTATTTAATATTTTTAATTCCAGGTGTGGTATAAATATTATTTAATTTAGGTATATCATAATTTAAACTTGTATTATAAACAAATGTAAGCTTATATAAATTTTGATTTTGTAATTCTAAATAATCAAATATATTTTCAGGTCTTGATTCTAACCAATCATCAATGGTTTTAAATTTATCATCTGTATCATTCCAATCAATTACAAAATAATAATATTTTAAATTAATACCACCTGATGGTAAAGGATTACCTTCAGTATCTACAAAATCAATATCGAAAGTAACATTCAATGGAGCAGATGCTCTCATAATTGAATTAAAACCAATATTATAACTTTGTAAATCTACATAATTGTAACCAAGTCGATTATTTTGACTAAATCCAAATGTTGTTATTGGGATGAAATCAGGATGTCTCAATGATGCATCAGAACTATTAGAATCCTGTATGTTATCAAGTTGTAGTTTTGGATTCAAAAAACCCACCCATTCAAAATCTTTAAAAGTATTTTCATTTATTGAATTTGCAGGTAAAACTTCAGATATAATATTCTCATAATTTGAAACACCTGAAAAAATATTTTTAACACCAGCTGATGTGTTGATGTTTAATCTAAGATTGGTTACTCTCCAAGCAGCTTGTTGAGCTCCACCCCCACCTTCACCAGTTCTTGAAGTGGTAGCTGAAGTGAAATTAAGTTGGGTAACTTTACCTATATCGGTAGTACCTATGTTATCAAATAAATCAGTATTATTGATTTTAAAAACATCATATCTTCTTTTTCTCTCATCAGTATTAATTGGCCAAAACACTTTTTTATGACCTTTCATATAAATAACAATATAAATAGGATTAATTTCTCTCTGATTAAATAAACTGGTTAATAAATTTGATTCATTAAACTCACTAAATTTAAATGCTTCAGGTAAATCATCTACTGTCATAGTCATTCCCTCAATATCTCCTAAGTCAACATTAGTTGAATCAGAACTGAAGTTAGAAACTATTGGAGTTTGTTCTACCTCAGTAATGTTTCCAATATCAGTTCCTGCAGATTTATTACCAAATCCTTGTGAATAAAATTTCCACTCGTCTTTCATTTTATTTTTTATTGTACTATATCCATCTTGTGATGGATCACCCCCATAAGATGCTCCAGAAAATATCCAACCAATGATATGATTACTTTTTACTGTACCATCCACACCAGTGTTGGAAATATATAAATTTTCAATCTGTATAATAGAGTCACCTTCAAATTTAAGATTCTTTTCAATAATAGCTTCATTTACTTCATCACCAACACAATTAGTAAATAAATCTTTATTTTGAAACTTATCATTATTTTTTGGTAAACCAGTTGAATTTTCGTAGCTAAAATTATCAGAACCTGATTCAAAATTATATTGACTCCTATCACCCAATTTAGGTTGATTGACTATTATTCGTTTATCATAGGATACTAAAGGATTAACAACTGGAATTAGTGGTGGTGGTGATGGTTCATCAGTTACCACACCTGTTGGTTCATCAATTGGAGGAAGAGGAGTATATGGTGGATACTCTCCAGTAATAAAATTCACTATTTCATCAGCAATATCAGGTCTTCCAACTTGAGTCCAATTAGATACATCACTAAGAGTTAATTCACCATCATTGTTTCCATCATAATCTTCAAAATAAACTGGATCTGAAGAAGGATCGTATCCAGCTAAATCACCAAGTATAGACTCTTCAGCAGATTGAAGAGTATCGTGAAGCTCTACTAAATCACCCGATGTATGATTACCAGCACTTGTTGTTCCAACTCCCCTTTCTACTTCTATATTAACCAAAGGATTATCAGTACTGAAACTTGGATAAACACCAATAACATAAGTGGGATATGATTCTTCTACTATCCATCTTGTAATCTTTATTATTTCAGCATCTTCACCAAAATTTGCATGTATTGCTAAATAATAATCATTGAAGAAGTCTTCTGTGTTAAAGTTTTGTTGAGAACCAAAAAATGTATTATCAGTAAATTGTTGATAAGGAGAAAAATCTACTGAACTTGGATTAGATGGATTTACAGAAAAATCATAACCAATATAAGCATTATAATAACCACCAACCACAAGTAGAGTGGATGAAGGATTATAAAAACTCGTTGGAAAGCTATTACCGTATGGCGATGGTTGAGTTGAATTAACCAATCCAGATAAAGTAGTTTGTGCAATTAAAGCCATTAAAACGCCCCATTCTGTTTAGATGTTTTAAATATACTTTTTGATTTATTTTTTTCCACCCTTAAAGTTTTTTCATCAAATTTAGGATTAAAATCTTGAATTGATAAACCATAATTTTTATTTCCACTTTTATCATTAAAAACTTCAACATCATTTTTTTCATTAATAATGTTTATTAATAAATTTTCATCTGATTCATTTTCATCAGTTATTGGGCCATTTAATGGAAATAATATTTTATTATTTGGATAAGTATGAGGTAATGCATTTCCATTATCATCTGTTTTAACCTCTAAAAATCTACCATCCAAACCATACTTTGGTAATACAGGATAATAAGGAATATTTTCATTTTCATCTGGTAACCAATCTTGTTGTGAAGAAATATCTATAAATTCATCACTCACTCCCTCTCTATTGAAAATAGAATAATTTTGAGGAATAATGTTTTTCCAATATCTTGGATGAATAGGAACACCAAAATCATTTTCTGTGTTTTCTATAATGGAATCTTCGATTGGTGCTGGAGCTGTTGTAACAGGTATGATTATTTCTATTCTTGATTGAGGTGGAATATTTAATGATATACCTGATTTCATATCTGACCAAGTTTGGGATTCTATACTTTGTTCAAACCAATATAATGTTACAAGTTCTGGATGGGTGAATTGTTTACTTGTTGCAGATTCATTTAGTATCTGAATCGATTTTTGGTTTTCTTCGTTATTTGGTGGTGGTGGGTATTCTTCAATTTCGTTTTGATAAGGAGAAAAATCAACATCTTCAGTTAAAAGATTACCAAACCACCCATAACCTTCATAATAAGTTGCTGTACCATCATGTGTTGATTTTACAACCAATCCATCTATAGAGGTATTGAAATAACTTGGATTGAAAAATTCTACAATTGTACCAGGTATGAAATCTTCACCTATTGTTTCCTCTATGTCTTCTGTGTCTTGTTCATTAAGAGTTCCTTCAAATCCAAATAATTCCCAAATTGATTTTGGTTTATTGTAATATTTTACATTTGTTAAATCACAATCTCCAATTCCTTTTCCTAATTCTTCTTTTATTGGTGAGATACCATTGTATATTATTTTGTCTGGTTCAACATAAGTATCAGGTAATATTGGCCAATATATACCTTCCACATCATCTTCAGGTATATCTGTGTTACCACCAATTAACATAAATGAATAAGTTTTTCCCGTTTCAAGTCCATCGTTTAATAAATTACCAACCCACTGGTATTCATTTTGATCAAATGCCCAAGCTGCAGCTGCACCATCACTTCTTTCAATCCTTATCACTACACTTGGTATATTATCCGCATTTATTTCTAAATCTTGAACTGGCCAAACTAATGTTTGATTATTAAAAAGATTATATGGATTAGCTAATGATTGAATTGCATCCCAATAAAATTCATCAACATTTACATTAAATGTATAAGTATTTCCTGTTACTAATGTCTGTAATGTTCCTATAAATCCTACACCTTCTTGATAAAGGGTACTCATATTATTTCCATAATCCAGTATTGAATATATACCCTCCGCGGGTGCAGCTGGAAAATTAGGTTCATCATTATTATCAAATAGATTAAAATCAGGACCTGGCCATTCAAGGGTATTATATGTATCAAATAATGGATTAGGATTACTAATCGTACCCATATATAATAAATAAGAAGGTATTGAATCACCAAAAACAATTCTAGGAATCATATAACTTGGTAATACTTCTAAATTAGAATTACTTTGGTTTTCCATTTTTAAAAGAGCTAATTCAGTTTTTAACTTATCACTTTTGTTTTTAAACTCTATACTTATTTTTGGTCTTGGTATTGTGTTGTATTTTATATCCGAGATACTACTCCATTCATTTACATAATCAGGATATATATAATTAGGAGCATTTGAAACAATTCCTGTTCTAAGTTCAAATAAAAGTGTTCTAATGTCTGGTCTACCAGCTGCTGGGTCGTCAACATAGACGACTTTACCATACCAAAGTAGTTCATCTTCAGTAAAATCGTTAGAAAAATTATCGTCAATAAAACCATTTTGATTAATATCAAACTCTTCAATGTATTTTGGAAATGGTAAATTTGATAAAGTTTCTATCTGTTGATTTACATCTTCTGGAGTATAATCATCAGGTAATGGTTCATAATCATTATTTATAAAATCCTCTATATTTCTTAATTCTTCATCTTGTGTGTTTTCATCAGTTTCTATTTTATTCAGAAAACCAAGTTGTCTTTTTATTGATTTATAATAATTACTTTGTTTTGATATTCCACCTATGATTGGTACAGTGTTTTTATATGGAATAAATGAATAACCATCACTTCCAAAATATTGAAAATCTTCATCCAATCCAGGATTAACATTAATTCTTAGTTTAAATTTTTTATTGTGTGCAACACCTTGTATTTTACCTTTATTATTAACTTTTACTCGCATCATCAGTCCAGTAACTTCAAACACACCATTGGTTTCATATGTATGATATAATGCTTTTTCTTCATCTATTTGTTCAGGTTCTGATGTAAATTCATTTGGTGTTCCATCTCCCCAATTAACATCATAGATATAAAATCTACCTTCTTTAAAATCTTGATAAATCGGTAGTCTTTCTACAAATGTTTCATTAGTCGGATATTGTGGATAAAAATAAAATTGAGCTTCCAATGGACCTGTTGTATCTTTATATTTTTTAGGTTCTAATTTTTTATCATAATATTTTGTTAAATCTGCACTACCATATTTACCAACAGATAATTTTTTTCTAACATCCACTTCAGGAATGAACTCATATGATTCAAAACATTCAATGTCATCAATCAATACTCTACCTCTAAAATTATTTCCAGATTGTAAGAATAAATGTAAATTACCCAAACCACCAGTTGGAAATTCAGATTCATTATCAATGTATTGTTCAATTCCAGTAATACCTTCAGTATCTTCATCCCCCCCATCATCTGCATATAATCTAGCTATAATGAAGCAATCACTATTTGGAGTAAATTCTCTTCCAATATCATAACCCAAATCATTATCATAACTCCACCGTTCCCCATTCCAATATGCAACAACCATATCGGTTGTAGGATCTGTTGGACTCCCCCCATCATCAGTCAGACCATAACCTACAGTTGATGTCATTTCTAAATTCAAACCACCAACATACATTAAATAAGCTTCAATAAATCTACCATCAGATTGTAAACCAGTTGATGTACCTTCACCCAACTCACTCACGACTGTCATATAGTCAGGATGACCAACGTCTCCATGTCGTACAGTAACTTCGACTCCACTTGGAGAAGTCATATAAAATTTATCACCATCTATTCGTGTATCAGCTGATTCATAACCTGGAACTTTAAAATATATTTCACCAGAATTATAATTTGGTAAAGTACCATGATGATTAATCATAATTTCAACTTCTCCTTGATTTTTATCATCGTCTCCTTGTTCACCAAATGTACCACCATAAGGAACTCCATATATTTCTTTACGATTTAAATGGTCTTCTGTTAAATTAAAATTAAATTCAAAAGTTTCCCATTCATTCATAATTGAATTTTGAAATCTATTCTGGCCACCATTTGGAGAATATCTTTTATCCTCATAAGTATCACCATTGAAGTATCTATTGGAATTAAATTTACCACTTGGTAAAAGTTCTAAGTCAGAATTTGAAAAATAATTTGGTAATGAATTAACACCTGTTTTTGGTGTTTCATTCCATTGTGATGGTAAAACACCAACTTCAACTTGAGGTGCATAACCTAAATCTTCATCTAATGGATTTTGAAAAAACAACTCACTTTCATCAGCGTCAGAAATTGTATTGCCAGGTGGAAAAACAAGTGTTGTTTTCATTTTAAATCTTATTTTCAATGAACTGTATGGATTAATAATTTCATCATTGAATTTATCATAAATTTTTTGTACTTGATTCAATACTCTGTATTGATTATTTTCTTCTTTAATTTCATCCAATGATGGAAAATTCTCCTGTAGTTCACCATTCAGATGAACATCATCTTCATAAAACCAATTCCAAATATGTTTACCAATCTGGTTATTACCATTAGTATATGCAAATTGTTGTTGATAAGCTTTATCCCATATCCAAAAATTCATAAAACATAAACATCTATTATTTGAGTAAGCTTCATCACTTACTATCCAAGATGCTATATGAGGAGCAGGGGAATATGGAGATGTTATATATACTGGAGGAAATGGAGCTGCCCAATCTGTACCAATACTACCATCATCTTCTAAATCATCAAATATACCTTGTTGTGTGAGTGTACTACCTTGAAATCGTTCTAAAAATGACAATACACCACCTGATATTCCAGTACCATCATAATTAGCCCACTCTTCAAAATTTCCCCAATAATTAAAACCCGTTGAACCATCTATTTCCAATGATAAAGGAATGTAATTACATTTACCACCATAAGGTAAAAATCCTTGTTCATCTGAATTTGAAAAATCTAATGTAGAAGAATCATATAAAGATAAAAATCTCCAATTATTTTCAGGTTGTACAAAAAACACTCGAGTTGTTTCTTGATTGTCATTCGTTTGGTCTTCATATGTATATGATAATAAGTTTTTTTCTATAAATTTACAATCACCATTTTTTACTAAATTTGTTTTTGTCATTCCTATAAATGGAACTGAAGTAATATCTGGAAAATTATCAGAAGCAAAATTATCATCATTGAATGAAAACATACCTAATTCAATTCTACCATCTTGATTTGAATCTAAAAGTCCTTGATTTGTATTTTGAAAAGTACCTGTATTAATATCCATTCCACTATATGGGTCATATGGATTTAATAGTGTTTGTTCAATCGTAACACCATCTACACCGAATCCTCTTGAAAATGATTCTGAAAGAAAACTCATTTTTTAATCTACCTTAAAACCACGAGCTTTTAATAAGTCTGTTCGTGATATTATTTCTACTTTACATCTGTTTCCATAACCTGAGTTACTTGTGTAAACTCCATTGGATGGATTGATATGATTCATCCAAAAGTCTTTGTTACCTTGATACTCATCATAAATAACAGGTTCAATAGTGCTATTATTTGGTTCAATAATGTTTGGATTATATGAAGCACATATGAAATACCATTCTTGAAAGTCTTCGGGTACGAATGTACAACCGATTAATCTAAGGTCTTTAGAACCAAGCACACCATCTCTATAATCAAATTCAGGATAATTCCAAGACATTTTTCTCATACCACTAATACCAGTGTGTGAGTCTCTAATGCCTGAAAAGGCTGTACCACCTTCTTCACGAACTTGTAGTCTTAAAAATCTTGCTGTGTTTGAATTACCAAAAGTATCTTGTTTTGGTGGTCTTAAATCAGAACTCGCTTCAGCGAAACTTCCCCAAGTATAAAGTGTATCACCTGGAGCTGCTTCATCACCATCAACACTTGTGTTACCATCATAATATGTTCTATCGTCTTGATTCAATACAAATGTTTCTAATTTAAAACCTAATGGATTTTCATCTCTTGTTGGATTTCCAAAATTAAACAATGTCCCTTCACTCACTTTATCTAAAAATTTAACCCACATCGTAATGGTAAAACCTGTTTCTAAATAATCTTTTGTTTCTGGATTTAAACCCTCGATAAATTCTTGATTTGTATTACGAACAATTATACCTTGATTAGGATTTCTGAATTGTAAATGTCCAGCTGATTGATTTTCATATTCAGGTCTATCATCTTGAGGAGTAATTGGTTCTTCCAATATATCTGTTAAATAAGGTAAAACTCTATTGTAAATATCTTCAATTGTTCTATTTTGATTTGTAGAATTTGGATCTACTACACCACTACCTTGTTTTAATCTATGAAAGTATGCATCTTCTTCATCAATGAATCCATCTGGCATATCTTGAGCGTATGAAATACTATTATTTTTAGTATATGTAAGTGAATTAATCCAATTACCATCTGCATCTCTATCAACTCTACCATCAGGATTTGGATTATTATTTGAATCTACTAAATCAAATTCAGGTGTTGTTGGTGGAAGTAATGCATTTAATTCTTGAAAGAATCTAACAATTCTAGCTTGTCTTGTATCACCTGTTGGTAGTAATTCAAATATATTTGTATCTAAAAATTCTTCAGCTTTATCAATATCCACTATGGATTTTAATTTTTGTAATGGTATGAATTGACTTGTATTTGAAAATATTCCATCACCTACAATTAAATCAGTAATATCTATACCTCCAGTTGGAAATCCACCACCTACAATTGATATAACTATAAATCTATTATCACCTGTATTTACATTTTCTGAACTAACAACTTTTATTGAGTACTCACCAACAATTCTATCAGCTATATTTTGTAATTTACTTACAACCTCACCACTATTTAATTCAATTGTTTCTTCTAAATCTTCTTCATTAGCCCTTATATCTTTTTGAAAAAGAGCTAATACACCTTCACCTTGTCCTCTTTGTAATTGTCCATTACGAATAAATTTTTGATTTTTTTCTACATCAGACGTATCGATAGATGGACTTTCTATTAAAGCATCAGCAATTAAATCTAAAAGTTTTTCTAAATCTCCTGTACCTACAGGTCTAGTGTTAAGAGTGTTAAGATTGGTATCTTCTGGTCCATATTTATAATCAGCCATAATTTATTTCCTTTTCACTACAAATTCAAAATCATCATCAAACACTTGTTCTTGTCCATCATCATATTTTAATTTCAATAAAATTTTATAAACCCTATCAGGATAAAATCCATCTAAGTATTGTATAAAATAATTTGAGTCACTATCACAACTAAGTTTTGTATAACTAACTCCCTCTTTATCTTCAAAGGGAACAATGAACTCATCAGTAGCAATATCTTTAATTGCATATGAACCACTACCATTGGTTATAAAGGAACCAGTTACATTTTGAACTGATGTATTAAAAGTTTTTTGAATGTATCTTTTTCTAGCACCAACTCTAAACTTAACTCTCTCACCTACTTTATATTCCTCCCTTAAACCTTTCATATATAAAAAGTTATCAGCTAATCCACTCATTGTTAATTCATTTAATGAACCAGTAGAGAATGATGAATCATCCCACCTGACTTCGAGTTTAGGTGAATAAATCGTATGTGTGTTTCTTGAGAAGAATTTTAGATGTCCGAAATGAGTTGAATCGGTTTCTTGTGTTCCATTAAATCTAATTAACATACCATAGTTTTGTTCTTCACCATTTAACCACATACGAAACATATTAGTTACATCAACATTTATATCAGGTGATTCATTTTCAAATACTTGTGCAGAAGCACTAACAGTTAATACAGTAGTACCTGCATTAGCCCAAGCAGTAGCAGTTCCACCAATTGGATTTGTACGATTCTCCCAACTACACCCATCTGTATTTTTAGGATTGTCACTAAACTTACCACTACCTTCTTTCCAAGATTGTGATATTGGTTGAATAGCTAATCTGTAAGATGTATCGTTCAGTTCAGCATTACCTTCGGCTTCATAAAGTCTTAAATAAACTTTAGTACCACTTACACCAGTTGGTGATTTAGGTTGAGGTATAGTCCCATCAGCAATTGATTTAGATAACTCTGTAAATTCCGTTCCACTAAAATTAACTAATGCTCTTGTTGGATGGTCAAATGTATTATTAAAAAATTCTTTTTTGACTTCAAGTATTTGGTCTCTTCCAAAGTTTTGGTCTCTAAAGGATTCACCAGTTATAGTTGACGAACCACTTGAAATCCAAGTGTCCTGTGATGGAAAAATAAAATGATGCATTATCTAACCCTCCCTTGTATGTTTTGATTTGGATTCTTTAATTCAAAAACCGTTGGTGTTGATGTATTTGGTGGTAATACAATTGTACCATCAGTAGATAGTGCAGTTTGAAAATTATATTTATAACCATAACCAGCAGTACCTTCACCTTCAGATTGGTCTACAAATCCACCATCTGTTGTACCATCACCATCTATATCAGCTCCCTCACCAGATGAACTAAATGAATAAGTATAGGTAGCATTTTCTAAATCAGCATCAGCAACATCACTATTATAATCATCTTTCTGTGTAAGTGTTATATGTCCAATTGAACGAACACCTTCAACACCCATTAATTCAAATTCTAAATTAGATTTAAAAATAGGTTGATTGAATTGCATTTTTTCAATTCTAAAATAATCTTTTATTTTTTGTATACAATTTAATTTAACGTCTTGTTTATTTGCATACTTTTCAGCTATTACATCAAATATAACACCAAAGTTTACAATGTACCCATCGTGGATTGCCACCACATCTGTCATTAATTTAAAGTTTTCTAAATATCTTTTTATATTCGTTGTAAGTGTTAATGGTAAATTATCAGTTGTTCCCAATGCATTTGAATTTGCGTTACCAATTAATTGTTTTTTATTATTATATCCCAATACATAAATGTTTATTGTTCCTAATTCTAATTCTCTAGCTAAATCACTTAAAATTATGTCTGGTGTTTGAGGTGGTAAATTATCAGAAACAGTAATATTATTAAGATAGCCAAAAATTGCAGTTATTATACCAGGTACATTATTACCTTGAACCTGTTCAGCAAATTGTGTACTTTGCATATACTCTGTAATATTTCCAATTTGAGTATCAAGATTCCCAATAAGTAAATTCCTAAAATTCAAAGTATCTGCAATATAGTCTTGTAGTGCGGTTAAATTGGACTCACCTGCAATTGTAGGAGCTTCTCTTGTCACATATGCTTTTGCAATATTTCCATACTTTGCTGGAACATTCAATACTCTAGCTTCATAATCTTCTTTAGTCACACATCTGTTTTGTGTTGTGAAAAACGCTTTAGCTCTTTCTTTTATTTCAATTGTATCTTCTTCATCTTTACCACCACGAGCTGGAGTATTGTTTGTAACACTCGTTAATGTTGAAGAACCTAAAGTAGGTGTTGTGGTTGGTAAAGTTGTTATGTCACCAACTTGAACATTTGAATTAATTCCACCACCAACACGATAAGTAATGGTTAAAGTTGTTTGATTTGGCGTTTCACCGAGTGTTGAATACTCATCACCCAACAATGGATTAATTGATTGATTTAAATCATTTGTTTGACCAGGTATTACAATACCAACTTGTTCCATATCAATAAAACCTTCATCAACCATTTGTCCATCTTTTAATACTCCATTACCAAACACAAGTGAAGTTGTATTATCGTCATTTGTTTCACGAGTAAATCTTTTTGTTGTTGTGATATAAGTTAATGAATAAGGAACAGCTTCAATTGATGTATTTCCTTGAAAGTCAACATATGCAGATTCTCTGTTTATATCATCAGAATAATGAGTAGAGATTGGAACTTTATCTTGTGCTAAGAAATCCACTTCATACCAATTCTGATTATTTGAATCCACACAAGAAATAATGTCAACAACATTTGTATCAGGTATGGTAATGGTTTTAAATTTTTCAGGTATTCCCACTTGAAATGTAATTGTTTTTTGTGTCGCACTAACAGCTCTTGTGGTTCTTGATAATGTATATGTTGAAGCTAAACCACTAGCATCTGTTGAACCAATTGTTTCAGTATCATTTGATTCTGTAATTCTAAAATCAATTGGTTCTAATGTTGTAAAAATAACATCTGAATTAACTGACGATACTAATTCAATACCAGCATCAAACATACCTGCATGTGAATAATCTACTTTTGATGCATCACCACTTGAAGCATTTACATTAGAGGTGAAAGTTAAATCTACAAAAGATGGAACAATTGGTTTTACTTTATAACCAAACATTTTTGCCATTGTGATTATGTTTCTTCTTTCTTCCGCTAATGGTAATAACATCTCACGATATTGTTGGTCAACATAAAATGATAACACATCACCCACATAAGCATTCATTTCCAATAACATCATACCAGGTGATGTTTCATTGAAATCACGATATGTATCTGGAAAATAAGATTTAGCATAATTCATTAATGATTGTTTTAATGCTGTAAAATCTTTATTTAAATAATTTACATTTGATTCTTTAAAATTGTCTTTACCATATGTTGGCATTTTTTATCTCCAATTAATATCCACCACCACTTGTTACATTTGATTCTGGTTCTGTTATATCACTACTAAAATCTAAAGTGATAGAATCCAAAGTGTTTGGGTCCTGTTTAATGTTAAATAATATCTTTACTCTAATTTCGTTTACTCCAATGTCTGTAGTGTTATCTCTACTTAAAACTTCGATATTTCTTACCTCAACGAAAGGTAACCAAAATTCTATTTTATCCAATATTGCATCTTGTACACCAATTAAATTTTCATTTGTAATATGTTCAAATAATAATGTCCTTAAATTTAAACCTAAGTTAGGTTGAAAAAATCTTTCACCTTCATTGGTTTGTAATAAATTTCTTATATTGTTTTTTACAGCTTCAATAGTGGTTGAAGTTGATGCAAAAAATCCATCCAACCCATCACCTCTACGAATTGGTAAATCAATACCAATTTTTACTTTAGTATCATTATCCTCAATATAAGGTTTTCTTGATGTATCTTTAACAGCCATTATAATAAGTCCTCAATATCTTCTCTAATTAATTTTACAGTTGTAAATTCTCGTTGACCATCTTCATCCTCTACGTCAAAATCATCTTCTGAATCAGGTGGTTCTCCAATAAATACATAACCAGTCGATTCCAATCCACCACTATCTTTACCTAAATTCAATGGTGGTGAAACTGCACCTCCTGTTAATAAAGGTGTTATGGCTTTTTCTATCTGACCTTCCAATGAATCTATCATTCCTCCAAGTCCTAATGGGTCACCTATTTTTTTTAAAGCTTTTAAAACAGGTTGATATTCACCCAATAAAGTTTCTAATTCAATATTTACCAATTGTTCTGGTATTTTAAATTTTTCTACAACAACAGGAGCATTTAATCGAGTAATTCTAAATTCAGCTTGAGTTAAGAATTTAGCAATTGCTTCTTTAGTATATTCAGCTTCACGTTCAATAAAAGAACCATTTGATGTATCAAGTGGTTTTATTATTCCAGTATCTCTAGCTGCCTTTACTTTAGCATCAATTAAATCTTGTTTTAATCCCATTGTTATCTTCCAATTTTGTTTTTAGATTTTTCTTTACTTTTTTTCAATACTTCGCTATAATCTTTATTAAGAAATTGACTCATTGGGTCACTAGATGGAACTTGTTGTGGTGATGTATTCATCATATCACCATATTGTCTACCAACTAATTCATTCATTCTATCTGATGTAAACTCACTACCTCCCAATGTTTTCCATTCACCATCACTAGCTGTTTCATTCAATACATCATTCAATACTGAATTATTTGTAAATGATTTTTTTTCAACTATTTTTTTAGGTTGTGGTTGAGATTCAATTGGTTGTCTTAATTCAGTTATTACTTCTTGAATTGCCATTGCAACTTCTTCTCTGACGATTTGTCTTATTGTTTTTCTTGTAGTTGTTTTCTTTTTCATAACTATCCTTGTTCTATTTTATGTTTCGTACTTGTAATATTATTAATTTTTGTTGTAATTTGTGTTATTTTAGCTTGTATATCCGGCATCGGAACTTGAGGGCCTAACATCGTTGGTATTTTTATTGTTGGTAATAAATTAACAATGTCATTCAATACCTCTTTTAATTTTTCACCCAATACCATTGACTCCATAGTGGCTTTATTAGGATTACCAATGTTTACATTTTTTGATAAGATATTTAAACTTGTATCTGAACCAATTGATAAATGTCTTCCAGCACCAATGTGAATATCTTTAATTGATGAAACAAAAATATCATCAAGTTTTGAATTTAAAGTTATTCTATCTGAATGTAGCAACATTTGGTTACCATCATATCCATAAATAGTTTGTTGAATATCAGCCCCATTATTTAAATTGGATTGAATATCACCAATTGGATATGCATTGTTTTCAACACCATCCGAAGCTAATGTAAAACCAAATACTCTCTCATTTGATGATTCTTCTTCTAAAGCACCCTTGACATAACTTGGAAAGTGTTGAGCTAATGTCCCATTTGAAGTTATAGTTACTAAACTACCATCACCTAAAGTTTCAGAATAATTACCACTACCTCTATCATTTGAGATAAAAATATATGGATTATTACTTCTACTACCAACACGAATACTATTACCATGTCTGCCTTCAATCATATAATCACCAACAACTTCATTAATTATTTTTCCATAATCCAAATCTTCGTTTCTAAATTTTTCCAATCTACTATATAAAACTTCTTTATTAAAATTTAAACTTTCACCTTTTTCACCCCTTTGTGTATTTTGTAATGTATCTGAATTACTCATAGTTAATTCTTTTTTATAATTTAAATCATCATTCCACGTTGGACTATTATTAATCGTGTTTAAAGGCCCGAGATAATAATTTATTTTTCCTATTGTACATAATAAAACTGGATCTCCCTTTGATGGTACATCTCCGTGATTTCTCAATAGAGGAAAATATCTATTATCTTCACTAAAAGATTGTTGTCTTCTTTTTCCAGTTGTATTTGGAACATGTGATACAGCATAAATGGAGTTAATCGTCTGGTCACCCTTGTAACCAAATGACTCTACAGAATGTACAGCTTGTGCACAATATCCAGGTACGAATTGTAAAAATACAGGTACAGAATATTCTTTACCTGCAAATCCTTTTACTTTTTGTCCTGAGAATGTTGTAAATGTTGAACCCATTTAACTCTCCGAATATCCTTTTGAAATAGTTTTGTCTTTTATTGTTTCAAGTCTTTGACTTTCTTTTTGTAAATCATCCACTGTATCTTGAAGTGTTCCCATTAATTCTTCTTTTTCTTCATCACTTAATAACATTGATTCATCAGAATCACCTTGTGATTTAGAAATAATTCTTTGTAATACACCAGCAAGTTTTACCAAGTGTTCATCATTTCTAACTGCAGTATCCATATATTCTTTTATAATTGGAGCTACCATAACCACATCATCTATGGTTGTAATGAATCCATGTATTTCTGATATTAACAAATCTATTTGAACTTTACGCTTTGTAGTGTTCTCATAGATGTCCTTTGTTAAATCTTGGAAAGTTTTTCCTTCAAATATTTCATTATTGTCTGACATATCATCTCCTATAGATAGACTTATTCATATATAAATATTAAATTTGTAAGAAATTGTCTGAAATAAAAAACCCACAATGAAGTGGGTTTAATATTTTAAAAGAATGAACCTGAAAAGTTATGGACTATTGTACCACTTTTATGATAAACATTCAATAGTTTTTTATAATGTTTTTTCAATACATTAACGACTGATGTTATATGAGCTGTTTCAACATCTGTCATTTCTCTAATTAATATATAAATGGCTTTTTTATTAAAATTTTCAATGTCGTCTCGTGCTTTCATTAAATCAATTATAGCATATCCAATTCTCAAGTCTCTATTTTTTTTAAATATTGTGTTCATATTTGAATCAAAATATTCTATTATTTCATTTGTTAATGTTACAACATCAGATTCACCTTGAGTATCTGTACCTCTATGTCTATCTAATACTTCCATTTTATCGTGAGTTTTAAACTTTTTATAGTTATTGTTATTATGTAGAATTAAATAGTTTTTAGCAACAACTGAAAAATAACTAAATGCTTTTGAACCTTTCGTGTGGTCGTATTTGTGCATATTCATTACCATAAAAGTTACCACTTCGTGTTTAACATCTACAAATGGGTCATCAAAATAAGTAAACTTAAATGTATTGATTATGTTTTCAGCTAACTTATCGAAAGCTGCGTGTATTCTAGTACCATATATTTGATTTCTTTCACTGTCATCAGTTGATGAATTATAATCCACAACAGCATCTTGAACCTCTTGTCCAAAATAAACTTTTCGTTTTTTCTTTTTAACTATTTTTTTAATTTCAGCTTTTACATCATTAACTTTCTTTTTTGGCATCTTGTGTCTCCTCTTCAAATATCCCATCTAAAGATAATTGAATTTGTTTTAATTGTTCAAAGAAAAAACCTGTTTCGTCATCTGATTCATAATGACCTTTAGAATCTACAAGTTTCATTTTGTCTGTTGAGAATTTAATCACTTGTTGAATTTCTAAAATAAATTCTTCATATTGCGTTATTCTTCTTAATGAATAAAATAGTAATGTAGATGAAACCACACTAACTATAAAGAATAATATTGTTAATAACCACCACATAATATCTCCTAATTAAACAATTCATCAAATTTATTTTTGAGATTGTCTACTTGTTTTTGTTCGTCTTTTGTTTTTGGAACTTTTGTATTCACTACTTCACCTGATTCTTCACCACGTTTCCATTGGTCAAACTCAATGTGAGTTGCCATCATATCAGCTTGATGTAGAATATAAGCCATATTGGAACGAAGATTAAAATCAGGATTGTATGACATCAAATAAGATTTATTTGCATCATCGTATAATCCATCTGTTAATTTAATTCCAAGATATTCTTTCTCAGTAACCTTAACACCATAGTGTTGAAGTAACCATAATCCTCTATCAGGTACTTTCATATACTGAAGTTGTGGATTGTGTTTGTAGATTGAACCTTGATTCTTTCTATGCCAATCTGAATCTTGTGGAATATAATAGTCATGTTCCAAATCACCAACCTTACCTAAGTCGTGATGTAAAGCAGCAAAGACTAACT
>Ga0206123_10001271_pt1 | contig 23979 bp, 19 predicted proteins | sample Helgoland_Spring_2_FD_160086 | JGI IMG/M metagenome (GOLD analysis project Ga0206123, IMG submission 160086) | Pelagic subsurface seawater microbial communities from Kabeltonne, Helgoland, North Sea - Helgoland_Spring_Bloom_20160316_1 | ecosystem: Environmental > Aquatic > Marine > Epipelagic ...
GCCGGGCGAAGATACAGGCCGTGTTGAACACGTTCAGGCCCTTGTTCTCCATCGCGCCCATGTTGAAGCTGCCGACCGCGACGATGACATAACTGTCGAGGTCGTATTCCAGACCGTAGGTGGCCTCGTCCCAGGCCATCGCCTGCTTGAGCGACGCCATCGCGTGCGTGCACTGGTTCTCGTTGCCGTGCTCGGTGTACAGGCGCAGATCCACGTCACGCCCGGACGCGGTGGTGAAGCGGTCACGGATCAGGCCCAGATCGCCGGCCACCAACGCGAACAGATAGCATGGCTTGGCGAACGGGTCCTCAAACACCGCGTAATGGCGGCCGTCGCCGGCGTCGCCGGCGTCGATTTGGTTGCCGTTGGCCAGCAAGACAGGATACTGCGCGGCGTCAGCGGTGATGCGCGTGGTATAGCGCGCCATCACGTCCGGCCGGTCCGGGAAATAGGTGATCCGAGAAAACCCGGTCGCTTCGCATTGGGTGCACAGGATATCGCCCGAACGGTACAGCCCTTCCAGCGACAGATTGTGCTCGGGATCGATGCTGTTCTCGACCGTCAGCTCGAACACCGTCGGAGGGCGATGTATGACCAGTGCCTGCTCGCTACAGTCGTATTCATCCGCGGCCAGCATGCGCTCGTCAATCGCGACCGAAAGCAGCGCCATGCCGCGGCCGTCCAGGCGCCATTCTGCGGCTTCCGGGCGCTCGGGATTGCGTCGCACGGCGTAGCGCGCCCGCACGACGGTCTGATCGGCACGGATATCGAAATCCAGCTCGACTGTATCGATCAGATAGGCCGCCGGTTGGTAGTCGGCCCGGTACTTGCGTTCGCTCATCGGCTGGCTTTATTGCAGTCGGAATTCAGGCTCAACGCCGGCGTACGATCACGCTGCCAGCGGAATAACCGGCACCGAATCCACACAACACACCGACATCACCGCTTTCGAAGTCGTCGGCGAACTTGTGGAACACGATAACCGGCGATGCCGAGCTGGTATTGCCGTACTCTGCGAGCACCGACGGCATTTCCGCCTCTTCCGGTTCACGCCCCAACACCCGTTTGCTGATCAGCGTATTCATGTTGATGTTGGCCTGATGCAGCCATAGTCGTTTGAGGTCCGTGGCCGACAGGTCGTGCTCGCTCAGATGATCCACGATCATCTCGGCAACCATCGGTCCGACATCCTTGAACACACGTCGGCCGTTCTGTACGAAAAGACGGTCGGCGTTCGAGCGCGGCTCGATCTCGGTGCGATTGAGAAACCCCGAGTTGTTGCGGATATTGTTGGAGAACTTCGTTTTAAGTCGGGTGCCGAGCACGTCGAAACCCTGGCCCGCCGGAACGTCGTCTGCATGCTCGATCAGTGCCGCGGTACAGGCATCACCAAAAATGAAATGGCTGTCCCGATCGCGGAAATTCAGATGCGCCGAGCAGATTTCGGGATTGACCATAATGACCCGCCGCGCGTGCCCGTTCTCGATCATGTCCGCTGCGGTCTGGATACCGAAGGCGGCCGACGCACAGGCCACGTTCAGATCGAAACCGAAGCGCCCACCCCCCAGATACTCCTGTACTTCCACCGCCAGCGCCGGATATGGCCGCGGCATGTTGGAGCAGGCTACGAGGATCGCATCGATATCTTCCGGCTTGCGATCCGCACGTTCCAGACATTGCTCGATGGCGGCCAGGGCCATTTCGCACTGGATCGACGGTTCGTCGTTGCCACGCGTATGAATGCGCGGATGCATGATTTCAGGATCGAGGATGCCGCTCTTGTCGACCACGTAGCGGCTTTTGATGCCCGATGCCTTGTAGATGAAATCCGCAGCGGACGGAGACAGCGCCTCGACCTCACCGGCATCGATCGCGGCCGCGTTGTCGGCGTTGTACTGCTCGACGTAAGCGTTGAAGGCGGTCACCAACTCTTCGTTGGACACGGACTCCGGCGGCGTATACAGCCCGGATGCGGATAAAACGACGTTGCTCACCTTGACTCCTTAGGACTTGACCGACCCTGCACTACGCTTGTTGGCACGGCGCCGTGCTGATCGCGGTATTCTCTCGCGCTACAACGCACGCCACAACCGCCCGCGCTTCAGGATGCGTTCATGAGGCACTGCGCGAGTCGTCGTTTCGGCCGGCGCCGTCGCTTACCAATCCCGTCCCGCGCAGTGCTTTTTCCACGAATGGGCCGACCGCTGCCTCGTAGCGTACCGACAGATGCGAACCGTGGTACCAGTGTATGGGCGGTTCGCCCCAATGTTGCCAGAGCTGCAGCGGCTGGGCCGCCGGCACCAGCTGGTCGGCCGTCGCCGCGAAGATATGACGCCGGTCGTGATCGACCCGTGGCGGCAATTGCAGCGGCGAAACAGGCGCCAGAACCTTTCGGACATACGCGGGGTCGATTCCCTGCGATTCGATATAGCGCAAATGCACGTCGGGCAAATGGTGCCAGAGTGCCGCTGGAATATCGGCAAGCGGAATACCCGCGATCACGCAGGCCAGGTCGGGCTCGAAGGCGGACAGCAACGCCGTGTTGAACCCGCCGAGGCTATAGCCTAGAACACTGATTTCCGATTCCGGCTGTTGCATGCGAATCCAGGCCAGGCAGCACCGCAAGTCCCAGAGCGCCTGGGATTCGGCATGCAGAATATCCGCCATCGGGCCGTCCAGAAACAAACCGCCGGTCACCCGACTTACGCTGCGCGTACCGTGCAGCGGCAGTATCGGCATGATGACGTTGAAACCGAGCCGATGATGAAAACGCTTGATATCGAACAGCGGAAAATCGATCCACGGCAAACCCATTCGATAGCCATGAATACACATCAACCACGGCCGCGGCTCGCCGGGATGGCGCAACACGCGCGCGGCCATGCGTTGATTGGGTTTATGCGCCTGCCAGCGCGCAGCCCCCGGCAGTTCGGGATCGGGCGTATAGCCACTGTCGAACGTCAGCCACTCGAAATCGTGTCCCGCGGCACGTTTGGGCCGTAGCTGCCAATCACGTGGCACGTCCGGTGTGGCATGCAATCGTTCGGGATGCCGGTCCCACCCCCTGGCCTGCGATAACTGCTCGAGTTGTTGCAGCTCGCGGGCATCGCGCTGCACAGCCTCACCCCGAGGAATATGCGCGCCGGTAATGAATGCCGCCAGCAATGCTTGATCGCTGGCCATCTTGCGGGCGAGCGCGGGCGTGGCTTTTGCGGTCGGAACCGCCTGCGGCCATGCCATCTGGAAAAACGCGGTATAGCCCGAGACCAGAAACGATCCCACGCCCATCGCCAGCAATAACAAGGCCGCGACCACACCCAGCCAAGGCGAGCACAGCAGCGCGAGTATCACCGCGAAGACGCTGGACAGCGCCATGAAATAGTTGGCGTGGCGATCGCCGGGCCATAACAGCTGCGCGCCGGCGCTGGCGATCAACCCCATGCCGGGTATGCAAGCCAGCACAACCACAACCACACCCGATTGCCAGCCGGCCAGCAACCAGAACAGTCCGGTTGCCAACGGCAGCAACGCGGGTAAAAACCAGCGCGGCTGGCGATGCATGCGTTGATCGTTGGGCGAGGACACCAGGTTAACCCTGAGTCCAGATGAAACAGACCAGCGCAATCACGGCCGCCGCAAGCCCGGCCTGCCCCAGCCACCAATAGCTATGCCGCTTCTGCAGCAACCAGGTCGCGATACCGGCAACCGCGGTGAATACAAGCAGCACAGCGGTCATCCGTACGACCTGATCGAAGCCGCCGCCCGCCTGGGCGACCAGTTTCGGGTACGGCAGCATCATCAGACAGACCACCGCGTAGAGCAGCGCCATCAGAGCGCCGACGCCGAGCGCAATCCAGTTAACGAACGAGAGAATCTTCAGGGCACAGCCTCGTGCTTGTTTTATGCTGTTGTACAGCAGCGTGCGCGTTGAAATGGCATATTACCCGCGCAAGACAGCCAGCGTCTAACTCCAGTATCCAGCCATGAAACCGAAGACCGACATCCCCCGCGTGGTATTCGCCCACGGCAAGGAAAGCGGGCCGTGGGGCAGCAAGATCCGCCATCTGGCCGCGATCGCCGAACGCCGCGGTTTCGCCGTGGAAAGCCCCGATTACAGTGCCATGATGGACCCGCGTGAACGCCTGGCCCACTTGCAGGCACTGGCCCCGACGGGTACGCCGCTGGTGCTGGTGGGATCGAGCATGGGCGGCTATGTTTCCGCCATGGCCTGTGACGCACTACGCCCCGCGGCGTTGCTGTTGATGGCGCCGGCACTTTATCTCGAAGGCTACCCGGGCGACCCCGCGGGTTGCCCGGCCGATGCCGTAGTCGTTCACGGCTGGCGCGACGACATCGTGCCGCTTGCCTCCAGTACCGACTTCGCCCGTGCCCGCCACGCCGCACTGCACATCGTCGATGACGACCACCGCCTGGGGGACAGCATCGATTTTATCGGTGCTGTGTTCGATCGCCAGTTGCAGCGTGCGCTCGATCGCCACTGACGATCGACGCCTGCGCCATCATCCGCCGCCGCGACTGCCAGACGCGGGCGGATTGAACACATTCCCGTACCAGCCCCGGGCCGCGATAGATCAGACCGCTGTAGATCTGTAGCACACGGGCGCCGGCGTCGAGCTTGTCCACCGCATCGCGCGCGCTCTGGATGCCCCCCACGCCGATGATCGGCACGTCGTCGCCCAGGCGCGCATACAACCCGGCAATGACCTGTGTGGCCGCCCGGCGCAGCGGCGCACCACTCAGACCGCCGGCCTGCTCGCGCCATCGCAGTGGCAGCGCATCCCGAGCGACGGTGGTATTGGTGGCGATCACCGCGTCGATACCGTGCTTGAGTAGCGTCTGGGCGATCGCATCCAGGTCGCCACCATCCAGATCCGGCGCGATCTTGACCGCCAGCGGCACGCGGCGCCCTCTTTCATCGGCAAGCCGGTCGCGTTCGGCCACCAGTTCGCCCAGCAACGCGTCCAGATTGTCGCGACCCTGCAGATCGCGGAGCCCACGCGTGTTCGGGGACGACACGTTGATCGAGATATAACTCGCGACGTCGTATACCGCCCTCAGGCCGGCACGGTAATCGTCGATCGCGCGTTCGGGCGGCGTTTTCGCATTCTTGCCGATATTGATGCCGAGCACACCCGCGTATTGCGCAGCCCGCGCCTGTTTCACCAACGTCTCGATCCCGGCGTTGTTGAAACCCATGCGATTGATGATCGCGCGTTGTTCTGGCAATCGGAACAGACGCGGCGCTGCATTGCCTGATTGCGCCACGGGCGTAACAGTGCCGATTTCGATGAATCCGAAGCCCAGCGCGGCCAGGCCGTCGATACAGGTGCCGTCCTTGTCCAGTCCGGCCGCCAACCCGACGGGATTGGGCAGCCGCAACCCCATGATGTCGACCGGCGCCGACGGCACGCGCGCCCCATAAAGCCGTTGTGCCAGCGGTGCGCCGCGCGCCAGTGTATTCAGAGTCAGACGGTGAGCGCGTTCGGCTTCGAGCGCGAACAGCGCCGGGCGGGCTAGCGCATACATGCGGAAATCTCGCAGTAACAGGTTGGGCCTATTGTGCCGGTAGACCGGTCGCGACGCATCTGCCGCCGGGTATCTGCGATAATGCCGCGCATGACGCAGATGCCACCTACACGTTCGACGCCCGGCGCGCGGATCAGTGTCGCGCCGATGATGGCCTGGACCACCCCGGCCCAGCGTTACTTCATGCGCCGGATCACGCGCCATGCCCTGCTGTATACCGAGATGGTCACCAGTGGCGCGCTCATCCACGGCGACACCGCGCGCTTTCTCGCGTTCGACGCCGATGAACATCCGGTCGCCCTACAGTTGGGCGGCAGCGACCCCGCGGATATGGTCCATTGTGCCCAACTGGCCGAAAACGCCGGCTTCGACGAGGTCAACATCAATATCGGCTGCCCCTCGGAGCGGGTCCAGAATGGCGCGTTCGGTGCATGTCTGATGGCCGAGCCGGCACTCGTTGCCGATTGTGTGGCGGCGATGAAGGCCCGCGTGTCGATACCGGTCACGGTCAAGACCCGCATCGGCATCGATCACCAGGACAGCTACGCCTTTTTGCATACTTTTGCTCAAGCCGTGCGTGACGCCGGCGCCGATCATCTGACCGTACATGCCCGCAAGGCCTGGCTGACCGGCCTGAGCCCGAAGGAAAACCGCGACGTGCCGCCGCTGGACTATGCCCGAGTGCATCGCCTCAGGAACGATTTTCCCGACCTGCCAATGAGCGTCAACGGTGGCTTTACCCGGCTGGACGACGTCGCCGAACAACTCGAACATGTCGACGGTGTGATGATCGGGCGCGAGGCCTATCGCAACCCGTTCATCATGGCCGATATCGATCGCCGGTTTTTTTCAGCCCACGGCACACCACCCACCCGCGCCGAGATCGTGGGGGCCATGCGTGACTACACCGCCGCACACCTGGCTGCGGGCGGCGCGCTCAAGGATATAACCCGACACATGCTGGGGTTGTATCATGGCCAGCCCGGCGGCCGTGGCTGGCGACGTGTGCTGTCCGAGCAGGGGCATCGCAGCGATGCCGGTTTGTCCGTGCTCGACGACGCGCTGGCGCGCGTGGAACCCGTTACCGAGGAGGCCGTAGCCTGATGAGTATCCGTTTTCGCCTGATCGCTCTCGTACTGCTTGTTACCGCTGCGCTATGCGCGCATTCCGCGCCGGCCGCAGCTGCCGACGCCACCCACAAGGAAGACTCCATGGTTGTCATGCATACCAATCTCGGCGATATCGAAATCGAGGTATTAGCCGATGCCGCGCCCAAGACCGCGGCCAACTTTCTGCAGTATGTTCGCGACGGGTTTTACGATGGCACCATCTTTCATCGCGTGATCCCCGGCTTCGTGATCCAGGGCGGCGGCTTTACTGCCGACTACCAGCAGAAGCCCACCCGTGACCCGATTGCCAACGAATCCGATAACGGTCTGGACAACGACCGCGGCACGCTGTCGATGGCGCGCACGAGCGATCCGGATTCCGCGACCTCGCAGTTCTTCGTCAACCTGTCCGACAACCCGCCGCTGAACGCCCGTGGCGGACGCCCGGGCTACGCCGTATTTGCCAAAGTGACCGACGGCATGGATGTGGTGGACAAGATCGCCGACGTGCCCACCGGTCCGGCCGGGCCCTTCCGCCAGGACGTGCCGCAGCAGACCGTGACGATCGAATCCGCCGAAGTCATCGACGAATAAACCGGTCACCGCGTGGCGACCCACGTCATAGCCGATCTGCATCTGCGTGACGGGCGCGACGCCAACGCCCAGCGCCTGACGCGTTATCTCGCGGGGCCGGCGCGCGACGCCGATGCACTCTATGTGCTCGGTGACCTGTTTGATGTCTGGATCGGCGATGACGGTTCCATGCCGATACACCGCGCCACCCTGGACGCCTTCGCGGCACTGGCGGACAGCGGTGTGCCACTGTATTTCATGCGGGGCAATCGCGACTTCGCGGTGGGCGCGGATTTCGCCGCTGCCACCGGCATGGAGATCCTCGACGATCCGCAGGTCGTCGACCTGTACGGCACGCCAACGCTGCTATCGCACGGCGATATGCTGTGCACGGACGACACCGAGCACCAGGCATTCCGCGACCGCTATACCGATCCCCGCTGGCGCGCCCGGATGCTCAAGATTCCACTACCGCTACGCCGGATCATCGCCCGTCGGGCGCGTCGCCGAAGCGCCGCGGGAAAGGCAACCAAGGCCGCCCACATCATGGACGTGAATAACGATACCGTCGTCGCGACCATGCGCGAGTCGGGGGTACGTCGGCTCATACACGGTCATACCCACCGCCCCGCCACCCATCATTTCGAGGTAAACGGCGAGCCGGCCGTGCGTCATGTGATCGCCGACTGGCGCGCGGATCAGGCCGAAATCATGCGGGTAACCCCTCAAGGCATCGAACGCCTGGCGTTACTGGAGGACACCGAAATATAATGATTTCCCAGCCGGCCGGGGAAGCCACGACGACTGCGTGCAGTGCTCTCAGCCCCGGGAATGCGTGAAAGCAATCGTCGAACACAAACAGGTGCCTTACCCACTTCGCAGTATCGCCGACGCGACATCGGCATATACACACACGACATGCCACCACTGCCGCACCGAAAATACTTGCGTCATGACCGCTCAATAAGTCATAAACATAAATAAGCGAGGACGGGCCGCCGGACGAGAGCGAGCTGACCAATATCTTGAACATCGCGACGCGATTCATGGGTATCCCCGGACCACCAAGCTTGCTGTTACAGCAGGCAGAGGCATGTCATGCCGGCCGCCTCTGATACCGGCCACCCGACCCGAATCGGTTTTCTCCAGGTGCCGAATTACTCGGCGATTGCATTTTCCACCGCAATCGAGCCGCTTCGCATGGCCAACCAGTTGTCGGGTGTGGCCCTTTACGAGTGGTCGGTCATCAGTCTGGACGGTGTGCCTGTACCGGCAAGCAACGGCCTGGCCGTCACGCCCGATAGCGATATCCATAATGCCGGGCGGCTGGACATGCTGTTCGTATGCGGCGGCACGCATATTCAGCAGCATTGCGACCGACGACTCATCAACTGGCTGCGTGAGCTGGCCGACAACAGGGTGGAACTCGGCGCCGTCTGCACGGGCGCTTATCTACTGGCTCGCGCCCATCTTCTGGAAGGGTATCGCTGCACCATCCACTGGGAAAACATATCCAGCCTGGACGAGGAGCGACAGTTTCCGAACACCGTTTTTACCTCGGAACTGTTCGTCATCGACCGCGATCGCTACACCTGCGCGGGCGGCATCGCGCCGCTCGACATGATGCTGAACGTGATCGGCCGGCAGAAAAGCCAGTCACTCGCCGAAGCCATCTGCGAAGAATACATCCACGAGCGCATCCGCAACGTTACCGACATGCAGCGTGTTCCGTTGCGTGTACACCTGGGCACCAGTCAGCCCAAGCTCGTGGAAGCGGTCTCGCTGATGGAAGCCAACATCGAGGAGCCGCTGACGCCCGACGATCTCGCGCGCCTGGTCGATCTATCAAGGCGTCAGCTGGAGCGATTGTTCAAACGCTACCTGAATTGTGTTCCAAGCCGCTACTATCTGGAGCTGCGACTCAGTCGCGCACGCCAGTTTCTACTCCAGACCCGGTTGTCCGTTATTGACGTTGCCCTGGCCTGCGGTTTTGCTTCGACGCCGCATTTCAGCAAGTGCTACCACGACTTCTTCGGCTACCCTCCGAGTCAGGAGCGCCGGCGCCGTTCGGCCGCCGACTCCAGCGCAACGATACGGCCTCCCGAATACCGCACGTCGCCGGGGAAAAATACCGCACCGTAGCCGCCGTCAACCCGGCGACCCCATGCCCGTGTGACGGGCCGCATCATCCAGCCAGCACCAGAGATAGCTGGCCAGACTACGCCGCACGATCACATGAAATACCGGCGACGCGTCGATTTTGGCAATCGTCACATCGGCCTTGGCCAGCAGCGTCCGGGCGCAGTGCCCGGGTGCGAAAACCCTCGGGTGCAGGTCCAGCAAACAACCGCGCGCCAGCAAGCCGGGCGCCTCGTGGCCAGTCATCTCTATCGTGGTGTAGCCACTGCTTGTATCGGTAACGGCCGCGAACAGGTTGCCAAAAGCGTGCCACAAAGCGGTCTGCAATTCGGCCTGCACATCCGGGCGGGTAACCAGCAGCCACTCGTTGGGTGCCAGCCAGAGCATCGAAACGGAACCGGTCACCGTTACGGTGTTGGGCACCACGGGCGGCGTGGCACCAACGACCGCACGGACGGCCTCAATAAACGCGTCCTGTTCCGGTTGCCCGCGCAGGTTCAGATAGCCCCTCAGCGGCCGTTCGCGCATGGACAGCGTCGCCTGATTCGCGCTCGGGATCGTGTTCAACGGGCTTTGCGGTTCGGTCCGGTCGTTCATGTTGACGCCTCCCTTCGGCATCGAAAAAGACGGGCGCGGTGATGCGCGCAGCAAGTACACGCCCGTCGGCGAGTGGAGCAAAAACGTGTTCGTCGATACGTTCGCGCCCGCCATCGACAAGGGCCAACGCGACCGAACGGCCGACCCGGGCGCTGTAGTAGCTGGACGTCACCCAGCCGACCATCGGTACGGGCCGCGTGTATTCCTGGGTATTGATGAGCTGCGCACCTTCGGGCAGAACGGCGTCCGGCTCCGTGGTGAGCAGACCGACGAGTTGGCGGCGGTCATTACGCTGCAAGTACGACCGATCCAGCGACCGCCGGCCGATGAAATCCTTCTTCGTGCTGAGCAACCCGGCCATGCCGAGGTCCACCGGGGTCACGGACCCATCGGTGTCCTGCCCCACAATGATGAAACCCTTTTCGGCCCGCAGCACATGCATGGTCTCGGTGCCGTAAGGCGTCGCACCGTATTTTTCGCCCGCCGCCATGACGCGCTGCCACAAGTGCAGGCCGTGATTGGCCGGCACGCTGATCTCGAACGACAGTTCGCCGGTAAAACTCACGCGTGCCACCCGCGCGGGCACGCCCGCAGCAACGCCTTCGCGAATGGACATGAACGGAAAGGCTTCGGTGGACAAGTCGATGCCTTCGCAGAGCTCGCTGACCAGATCACGGCTGTACGGACCGGCGATGGACACGGTCGACCAGTGATCGGTGACCGACGTGAGATAGACCTGCAGGTCCGGCCATTCGGTCTGCAGCCATGCTTCCAGCCAGGCCAGCACGCGCGCCGCACCGCCGCTCGTGGTCGTCATAAGGTAGTGGTTCTCACCCAAGTGGCTGGTCACGCCGTCATCCATGACCATGCCGTCTTCGCCGAGCATCATGCCGTAACGACAGCGCCCGATCTTCAGCTTCTGCCAATTATTGGTATACACGCGGTCGAGCAGTTCGGCGGCATCCGGGCCCTGGATGTCGATCTTGCCGAGCGTCGAGTAGTCCAGCACGCCGATAGCGTTGTGGGTGGCCAGGCACTCGCGGTCCACCGCTTGCCGCATGGATTCGCCGGGCCGCGGATAGTATCGGGCACGCTTCCACTGACCGACGTTCTCGAACTCGGCGCCGGCGGCCACATGCCAGGCATGCATGGGCGTGTAGCGCACCGCATCCAGCAACGCGCCGATGTCACGCCCGGCGATGGCACCAAAAGTCACCGGGGTATAAGCCGGGCGAAACGTCGTCGTACCGACGGCGGGCAGCGGCTTGCCGAGTTGCTCGGCCACGATCGCCATGCCGTTGATGTTGCCGAGCTTGCCCTGATCGGTGCCGAAACCCAGCGCTGTATAACGTTTCACGTGTTCTATGGATGTGTAGTTCTCGCGGATAGCCAGATGAATATCCGCGGCCGTGGTATCGTTCTGGTAGTCCACGAACTGCTTGGGTCCGCGAGAGACGGGCTTGAAACCGGGCACCCGCCACAGCGGCTCGAGCGCCGTTTCCTCGGCCTCGTCGGCCGCGGGCACCCCGGGCGCGGCGGTCTCGAATCCGCAGGCCGCGGCAGCTGCCACACCGGCCTCGTTGCCTTCCAGCAGGCAGCCCGCGGTATCCCAGGTGCCGCGCGCCGAGCCGGCCGAACGCTCCGCCTGTACCGGATCGCCGGGCACGAAACAGGCGCGGGACGTATCGAAGCGCGGACGCGCGCCGGACTGCGATTGCAGATGCACAACCGGACTCCAGCCGCCGGACATAGCCAGCAGATCACAGTCCAGGCGCGGGCCGTCACCGGTCAGACGTTCACCATCGGCGGACAGCGCCGCGGTACGAACCGCCTTGATACGACGATGCCCGGTCACATTCGGCACGACGTGGCCTTCCAGAACTGCCATGCCGGCGTCACGCGCGGTTTGCTGCCACGCGCCCGACCCGCCGCAGCGCGAATCGACGATCCCCCGCACCTCGATACCCGCAGCGCGCAGGTCCAGCGCGGTCCGATACCCGTTGTCGTTGTTGGCGAACACCACCGCACGTCTGCCGGGTGCCACCGCGTAACGATTCACGTAGCTGGAAACCGCCGACGCCAGCATCACCCCCGGCCGGTCGTTGTTGCCGAACACCAGCGGTCGCTCGATCGCACCGGTGGCAGCCACCACCTGTGTTGCCCGCAAGCGCCACAGCCGCTGTCGTGGACCTGTCGCATCGAACGACGGCAGATGATCGGTCAGGCGTTCGAGGATGGTCAGAAAATTGTGATCGTAGTAGCCGAACACGGTCGATCGCGGCAACAGCGTCACCTCCGGCATGTCCGCCAGTTCCGCGCATACTCGTACAATCCAGGCTGTCGCCGGCGCGCCGTCGATGCGCTCGCGACTACCCAGGAGACTGCCGCCGAATTCATTCTGCTCATCGGCAACGATGACTCGTGCACCGCTGCGCCCCGCCGCCAGCGCTGCTGCCAGACCGGCCGGCCCGCCGCCGACGATCAGCACATCGCAATGGGCGTTGATCTTGTCGTAGGTATCGGCATCGGCATCGGCGGGCGCATATCCCAGACCCGCGCCGGCGCGTATGACGTGCTCGTAATGTTTCCAGTAGCTCGCCGGCCACTTGAAGGTCTTGTAGTAGAAGCCGGCCGGCAGCAACCGTGACACCCCGTTGAGTACCCCGCTGACATCGAAATGGGCACTCGGCCAACAATTGACCATGCGCGCGGCCAGGCCGTAATGGAGCTCCGTCCGGGTCGCGCGCTGGGCCGGTAATGTCCGCGCGCCTTCGCCCAGCTGCAGGATCGCGTTGGGTTCTTCCGCTCCGGCGCCGACGATGCCGCGCGGCCGCCGATACTTGAAACTGCGCGCGACGATGTCGACACCGTTGGCTATCAACGCCGATGCCAGCGTATCGCCGGCATACCCGGCCATCGGTGCGCCGTTGAAGGTAAACTCCAGCCGCCGGCCGCGATCGATGCGCCCGCCGTGCGCCAGCCGGTAGCCGCTCATGACATGCCCCGCTTCATCGTGTCCGGCACGGGGTCGCCCATGCGATACACGGCATGGATGCGATAGGTGACGGTATCGCGCGCGACGTTGAACCATCGCCGGCAACCATGGCTATGGCACCATTGCTCGGATTGCAACCCCTTGGTATTGGTACGAAAGAACAGGTAATCACCCCACACTTCGTCGCTGACCTGATCAGGCTGGGCCGGCCGCCGGATATGCGCTTCCCCGTTATAGCTGAACTCCTGCTCATCACGCGGACCGCACCAGGGGCATTCGATCTGCAGCATATCGATCGCTCCGCTGCGCTAGTGTGCGACGCCTGCGGCGCCGTGCTCGTCGATGAGATGGCCGGTCACGAACCGGTCGAGGCCAAACGGCGCATTCAGTTCGTGCGGCGCGTCATGCGCCATGGTGTGGGCAAAAGCCCAGCCAGAACCGGGTGTGGCCTTGAAACCACCGGTACCCCATCCGCAGTTGAAATACAGTCCGCCCACCGGTGTCTTGCCGACGATCGGACAGGCGTCCGGACAGACATCGACGATGCCACCCCACTGCCGCAGCATCCGCATGCGCGAGAATATCGGGAACATTTCCTTGAGCGCGGCGACTTCGTGCTCGATGGTGGAAAAACTGCCGCGCTGACCGTAACCCAGATAGGCGTCTATGCCAGCGCCGATGACCAGCTCTCCCTTGTCAGACTGGCTGACATAGACATGCACTTGATTGGACATGATCACGCTGTCGAGGATCGGCTTGACCGGCTCGGATACCAGCGCTTGCAGCGGGTACGACTCCACCGGCAGGCGAAAGCCCGCCATGTCGGCCAGCATGGTGGCGTGCCCTGCCACGACCACGCCGACCTTGGGCGCCGCGATGACACCGCGGGTGGTTTCCACACCCGTCACGCGGCCATTCTCGCGCCGGATGCCGGTGACCTCGCAGTTCTGGATGATGTCGACGCCTCTAGCGTCGGCCGCGCGCGCCAGACCCCAGGCCACGCCGTCGTGGCGGGCCGTGCCCGCACGGCGCTGCAGCGACGCGCCGAGAATCGGATAGCGGGCGTCCGGCGAGGTATTGATGTGCGGCACCATCGCCTTGATCTGATCGGGCGTGACGTATTCGGCATCGATGCCGTTCAGCCGGTTGGCGTTGACCCGCCGCCAGGTATCTCGCACGTCCTGCAGGGTATGCGCGAGGTTGAACACTCCGCGTTGGGAAAACATGACGTTGTAGTTGATGTCCTGGGTCAGCCCTTCCCAGAGCTTGAGCGATTTCTCGTACAGCCAGGCCGCCTCGTCCCAAAGATAATTGGAGCGCACAATGGTCGTGTTGCGGCCCGTGTTGCCGCCGCCGAGCCAGCCCTTTTCCAGTATTGCGACGTTTGTCATGCCGTGCTCTTTCGCCAGGTAATAGGCCGTGGCCAGACCGTGGCCTCCCCCGCCGACGATAATCGCGTCGTAGTACGCCTTCGGCTCGGGCGAGCGCCAGGCCTGCTGCCAATTCTCGTGGTAGGTCAACGCATTACGCAGCAGGCTGAATATGGAGTATCTGTTTCGTGTCATCGGTTCATTCTCGCCCGACGGTTCGGAATGGCGCTTATCGCGGCGTCCGGATCTGCGGCGCTGATCATGCGTGTACGTTCCTGGCGGCTACCGCGCCCCATCCGCAGGACGACGCCTCATCCTCGGGCCAGCTCTCGTATTGAGGAATCGGATCATGAATCCGGTACCACGGCGCTTTGCAGGCCGTGAATTGATGATATTCGGGGACGATTTCCACATCGCCATCCAGCGCGCCGAGCGCGATGTACCGAAAACCCGGCCAGTCGCGATGCTCGGCCAGAACAACCACACCACAGGTGCGGCAAAAAAGCGTGCCGAGGCGATCAGTGACGGCATACTTCGATACCTGATCCCGGCCCTTCAGCCAGCGGAAGTTCCTGTAAGGCACTTCACACCAGGCGCCGAACGCCGACCCGGTCATACGGCGACAGATCGAACAATGGCAAAAACTCGCACCGCTCGGTTCGCCATCGAACACAAACCGGATCCGGCCGCAGTGACAATGTCCCGTATGCATCATGGCGCGCCTCTAACATTCGATGACGTTGACTGCGAGACCGCCGCGGGCGGTCTCCTTGTACTTGGTCTTCATGTCGGCGCCCGTGTCGCGCATGGTCTTGATGACCTTGTCCAGCGACACGCAGTGACGGCCGTCGCCTCTGAGCGCCATGCGGGCGGCGTTGACGGCCTTGATCGAGCCCATGGCATTGCGCTCGATGCAGGGCACCTGCACGAGCCCGCCGACCGGGTCGCAGGTGAGCCCCAGGTTGTGCTCCATACCGATCTCGGCGGCGTTCTCGACCTGGGCCGGCGTACCGCCGATACGTTCGGCCAATGCACCGGCAGCCATGGAGCAGGCGACCCCCACCTCGCCCTGGCAACCGACTTCGGCGCCAGAGATCGAAGCGTTCTCTTTGTAGAGCAGACCGATGGCGCCGGCCGTCAGCAAGAAGCGCACGATCCCGTCATCGGTCACATTGGGCTGGAATCGTTCGTAGTAGTGCAATACCGCCGGCAGGATGCCCGCAGCACCGTTGGTGGGCGCGGTGACTACGCGCCCGCCCGCCGCGTTCTCCTCGTTGACGGCAAGCGCATACAGATTGACCCAGTCCATGATGGTCAGCCCGTCCTTGAGGCAGGCTTCCGGGCGGCTGGACAGGCTGCGATAAAGATCCGGCGCGCGTCGCTTGACCTTGAGCGGCCCGGGCAAGGTGCCGCGTGCCGCGATGCCGTGCGCAACGCAATCCTGCATGGCCTGCCAGATGTCGAGCAGACCGCTACGGACGTCCGCTTCGCCGCGCCAACTGCATTCGTTGGCCAGCATCAGATCGCTGATTCCGACATCGTGCGCACTACACAGCCGCAGCAGCTGGGCTGAGGTATGGAAGCGATACGGCAACGCCGTATCGTCTTGCTGAATACGGTCGGCGCCGGCTGCCGCCTCATCCACTACAAAGCCGCCACCGACCGAGTAGTAGATGCGCTCGCGCAGTGACACACCGTCGGCGTCGTAAGCGGTAAAACGCAATCCGTTGGAATGAAACGGCAGTTTTTCGCGCTTGTGAAATACCAGATGCTGCTTGATGTCGAAGGTGATGGCAGCCTCGCCCAGCAGACTCAAGCGACCGGATGCCTGTATGGCGGCCATGCGTGCTTCCATCGTGTCGGGATCGATCCGGTCCGGCGCGTCCCCTTCGAGCCCCAGGAGCACCGCGCGATCGCTACCGTGCCCACGGCCGGTTACCCCCAGCGAGCCGAACAACTCGACCACGACAGATCCGGTGGCCGCGAGCAGACCGTCATCACGCAGGCCCTGTGCAAACAACAGGGCCGCGCGCATCGGCCCGACAGTATGCGAACTCGAAGGTCCGATGCCGATCTTGAACAGTTCGAATACGCTGATGGCCATTGCCGGCGACCTCGCGGTGTGACCGCGTTATTGCCATGAGTCCGTTACTTCAGCCTATCGCCAACAACGCCCGCGACTTGTGTTGCGACGACGCTGTCTTGTCCAGAAGCGACGGAGCGCAACCGGCCGTGGGCGATGAGCCATACCGTCCTCCCTGTGGCGGCTGTTCTGATGCCCCGACGCATGGCATCAGAACAGGCCCCGCAGTTCACCGTTCGCACCGACGGCCATGCCGCCGGCAGCCGGCACACGAGGCAAGCCGGGCATCGTCATGATCTCGCCGCAGATGACCACAACGAATTCCGCGCCGGCGGATAGACGGACTTCCCGGACGGGAACCATGTGATGGCACGGCGCGCCTCTGAGGTCGGGATCCGTCGAAAAGCTGTACTGGGTCTTGGCGATACAGACCGGGAAGTGGCCGAAACCGGCGTCCTCGAGCGCCTTGAAACGTTGCTTGACCTTACGGTCGGCGGTGATGTCGTCGGCATCGTAAAGCTGTGTCGCGATCGTCTTGACCTTGTCCCACAACGGCAGACCATCTTCGTAGAGCGGTGTGAAATGGCTCTCACCGCGTTCCACCAAAGCGATCACCTTGCGCGCCAGCTCTTCGGCGCCTCCGCCGCCGTCTGTGAAATGACTGCAGATGACGGTTTCGGCCCCGCAGGCCAGGACCGCTTCACGGATGGCGTTGAGCTCGGCCTCGGTATCGGTGCCAAAACGATTGACCGCGACCACCGGCGGCACACCAAATGCCTTGACGTTGCGCAGGTGGCGAGCGAGGTTGTCACAACCCGCGCGCACCGCTTCGACATTCTCGGTCTTGAGATTCTTGAGCGCGACACCGCCGTGCATCTTGAGCGCGCGCACCGTGGCCACCACCACCGCGCCTGCGGGCTGCATGCCGGTCTTGCGGCATTTGATGTCGAAGAACTTTTCCGCCCCCAGATCCGCGCCGAATCCGGCTTCGGTGACGACATAATCGGCCACCTTCAGGGCGGTTTTCGTCGCCATAACGGAGTTGCAGCCGTGGGCGATATTGGCGAACGGCCCACCGTGGATGAACGCCGGATTGTTTTCCAGCGTCTGGACCAGGTTGGGCATGAGCGCATCCTTGAGCAGCACGGTCATGGCACCATCGGCATCGAGATCGGCCCCGGTAACCGGCTTGCGCTCGAAGGTTTCGGCAACGATGATGCGGCCCAGCCGTTGCTGCAGATCGTCCAGATCGTTGGCCAGGCACAGGATTGCCATGATCTCAGAAGCGACCGTGATATCGAACCCGTCTTCTCGCGGGGTGCCATTGCCGCTGCCCAGGCCGCACACGGTCTGGCGCAGCGCGCGGTCGTTCATGTCCATGACCCGCCGCCAGGTGATGCGCCGTGGGTCGATGCCGAGCGCGTTGCCCCAGTTGAGATGGTTGTCGATCAATGCGGACAGCAGATTGTTGGCCATGCCGATGGCGTGGATATCACCGGTGAAATGCAGATTGATGTCCTCCATGGGAATCACTTGCGCATACCCGCCGCCCGCGGCCCCGCCCTTCATGCCGAAACACGGCCCGAGACTGGGCTCACGCAGGCACGCCGCCGCCTGGGTGCCGATCCGGTTGAGTGCGTCGCACAGCCCTACGGTGGTCGTGGTCTTGCCTTCGCCGGGCGGCGTTGGGGTCAGGCCGGTCACGAGAATGAGTTTGCCGTCCGGGCGGTCTGCCAGCGACTTGATATAGTCCAGACTGATCTTCGCCTTGGTATGCCCATAGGGCACCATTGCATCCCAGGGCACGCCCAGCGCCGCGCCGATCTCCGCGATCGGCCGGATCTCGGCCGCCCTCGCGATCTCGATATCGGTGGCGGGCGCCGGGACGCTGGCAGCGGTCGCTGTTTCGAGATTCGTGTTTGCATTCATCGTCAATGTCCTGTGACTGATTTCCGCTGTATGGCCGTGATGTCTGGATTGCCCAACCGGCGACGCTAGGCGTCTGCGCTGCAGCCGTGCACGGCAAAGTCCGGAGCCGTGGCGCCGGAAGAAGGCGGCTCCGGTCCAGCCGTGCCCGTGGTGAAAACGTTGTCGCTACGATTGTTCAGTGCCAGCTGGCGGCGGGCGGCTGCCACCGTGTTATCCAGCAGGCAGGCGATGGTCATCGGCCCCACGCCGCCCGGCACCGGCGTGATCGCACCGGCCACCTGGCAGGCCTCCGAAAAGGCGACATCGCCCACCAGACGTCGCCTTCCGGAGGCGGCATCGTCGATCTGGTTGATGCCGACATCGATCACGGTCGCGCCGTTTCGTATCCAGTCACCGCGAACCATTTTCGGACGCCCTACCGCCGCAATAACGATGTCGGCACCACGGCAGACAGCGGGCAGATCGCGCGTCTGTGAATGCGCCATGGTGACCGTGCAGTCCCGGCGAAGCAGCAGATTGGCTAGTGGCTTACCGACGATATTGGAACGCCCGAGCACCACGGCGTGCAGGCCGGACAGGCCATCGACGTGAACCTGATCGAGCAGCAGGCTGCAGGCCATCGCGGTGCACGGCACCGGGCCGTTGTCACCCCGCCAAAGCCGCCCGATGTTGACCTCGTGGAAACCATCGACGTCCTTGTCCGGGTCCACGGCCGCCACCACCGCCGGGGTCGATATATGGTGTGGCAACGGCAACTGCACCAGAATGCCGTGCACATGCGGGTCGTCGTTGAGCTCGCGAATCAGCCGCAGCAGCGTCGCCTGGGACGTGTCTTGCGACAGGTTGTACTCGTAGGACTGCATGCCCACGTTCGCCGCCTGTCGCCGTTTGTGTTGGACATAAACCTGACTCGCCGGGTCCTGGCCCACCCAGACGACGGCCAGACCCGGCGTCACCGAATGCTCGGTGGCCAGTGACTCGACTTCGTATGCGACCCGCGCCTGCACGCGCGCAGCCAGAGCCTTGCCGTCGATTCGGGTGTTGTGCTCAGTTGCATTCATCGGGATGGCCTTCAGGCGCTGCGACGCGCCGGCTCGGAATGGGCGGCGGTATCGTGGTCCGTCGATTTCAGGCGTTCGTTGTCGGGATCATAGAGACCGCGACAGCCGACCGCCTCGACCCGTATCGGATAGTGCTCGCCGAAATATTCCATGGCGAGCTGCCGGCCTTCCCGGGCGTAGTTCCAGGGCAGATAACCCAGAATGATGTTCTTGCCCACGGAAGGGCCGTACACGACGCTGCTGGTATAGGAACGCCGCCCCAGCTCGTCGACCGGGACGTCGCCGGTCTCCGGATCGAGAATCGGCCACTGTCCCACCGGGTAACGTGCTACGCCGTTCGCGTCGACGTTATCGAGCATCGTCAGCGTGCATAGATAGGCCGGACAACGGTCGCGCCCGCGCTGCTCGAGATAGGCGGCCTTGCCATGAAAATCGGCCGCTTTGACCTTGGGCCGCGCGAGACCGGCCTCGTACAGGTTGTACTCGGTGAGCAGATCGACATTCTGCAGGCGCAGGCTCTTTTCCAGACGCCGGCTATTGGCGTAGGTCTCGATGCCGACCGGCGTCACACCGGCCTCGAACAGCAGATCCCAAATCGCCAGCCCGTAGCTGAACGGCATGTACAGCTCCCAGCCCAGTTCGCCGACATAGGAGATACGAAACGCCCAGACCGGCATGCCGCGGATGCGGATTTCGCGGGCGGTGGCGAAGGGAAAGCGCTCTTCGCTCAAACCGTCGGGGTCGTCGGCCAGTGCCTGCAGCGTACGGCGCGCATTCGGCCCCCACAGGCCGAGCGTCGCCAACGCATCGGAGCGGTCCTCGATTTCGACGTGGTCGCCGCGCTGCTCGCGCATGCGCCGTATCCAGACCAAGTCGCGATGCCCGGTATCGCCGCCACAGACCACACGATAGCGGTCGGCGGCCAGACGGATGATCGTGAGATCGGAACGCACCCCACCCTCGGCGTCCAGGAAATGCGTGTAGACGCCCTTGCCCACCGATTTGTTGCCGCCGACCCTGGCAACCGACAGATATTCGAGCAGCGCCTCGGCGTCCGGCCCGAAGATATCGAAGATGGCGAAATGGGACAGATTGATCATGCCCACATCGTCGGACAGCTTGAGATGCTCGGCATTGGACACGCGCCAGAAATGGCGGGCGTCCCACTCGTTCGTGCGCTCGGGCACACGGTCACCATAGGTCTCGAGCAGATGCTCGTTGGCGGCATAGCCGTGGGCGCGTTCCCAACCGGCGGCCTCCATGAAGTAGCCGCCGAGCGTTTTCTCGCGCGGCCAGAACGGGCTGCGGCGCAGGTCGCGACCGCTCAGATACGGCTCGCGCGGGTGAACGGGCGGGTTGTAGATCTTCTGTGCGTTTTCGTAGGCGCGACCATGGACATACGCCTGTGCCTTCTGCACGGGATAGAAACGGGCGATGTCGATACCGAACGGATCGATTTCGGGCTTGCCATGGGTCATCCAGTCCGCGAGCACCTTGCCCATGCCGGGGCCGTCCTTGACCCAGACGGCCTCGCCGAACCACAAGCCACGCGTCTCGGGCGATTCACCCAGCAACGACCCGCCATCGGCCGAAATCGACATCAGGCCGTTGAACGAGCCTTTCGCGTCCCAGCCGAGCTCGCCCAGAACCGGCATGATCTCCAGCGCGCGTTCGTAGCCGCCCATCACCTGTTCGATATCGAGGTCGCGCATGGAGGGCGACAGGCTCGCCTGCTCGGGCTCGGCGATATCTTTCGGATAAACCAGCCGCGGCTCGGCCTGCTCGTAGTAGCCCCACTCCAGCTTGCCGCCCTCGGCAGTGCGCGGATCGCCGGTATCGCGCATGTACGACGAGTTGCCCTGGTCGCGGAACAGCGGGTAGCCGATCTCCTTGCCGGTGCCGGCAAATTCGTCGAACGGCCCGAAAAACATCAGCGGGTGCTCGAACGGCATCAGCGGCAACTGCGCGCCGGCCATCTCCGCTATCGGCGGCCCCCAGATGCCCGCACACACAACGACGATCGATGCCTTGATCGTGCCCTTGCGCGTCTGAACGCCGCAGATGCGTCCATTGTGCACATCCAGCGCCAGCGCCGGTGTGCTGCCGAACGTCTGCAGCTTGCCGCTGGCAACCGCTTGCTCCACCAACACCCCCGCAACGCGTTGGGAGCGCGGCACGACGAGACCCGCATCGGGATCCCACATCGCGCCCTGGATAACACGTTCGTCCAACAGCGGGAATCGCTGCTTGGCCTGCGCGGGCGTGATCAGCGATACATTGGTACCGAACGCCTTGCCGGAGCCCACCTTGCGCTCGAGCTCGGCCATGCGTTCGTCGTCGCCTACCCGCGCCACTTCCATACCGCCGACGCGACTGTAATGACCGAGCGAATCGTAGAACCGCCGGCTGTAGTTCGTTGTGTAGCACGACATCTTGTCGTGCGAGGTCATGTAGCAGAAATCCGAGGCGTGCGCCGTGGAGCTGATGTCCGAGGGAATCGCGGATTTTTCCAGCCCCACGATATTGCGCCAGCCCTGCTCGATCAGATGGTGGGCCACCGATGCGCCGACAATGCCGCCCTGACCGATGATCACCACATCTGCTTGTTCGGGTAGACTCGTCATGGCCGCTCTCCTGTCGCTCACTATGCGGACTCTGGAATATTTCCGGGACGCGCTAGTACGGCGTGCCCTCGATCGCCGGCCACGCCTGGCATTCGGCATCGACGACCTCGGCCAGCGAGCTCAGCCACTGCTTGCGCCAGACTTCCGTGCTCTCGATCTGATTGAACGCGTTGATATGCAGACCCGCGATATCGAGATTGGCGTCGTCTAGCATGTTGACGATGCCGTTGATCAACCCGTCCGGCGTGAAACGTGAGGGTCCTGCCAGCCGTCCCCAGACGCCAGTGTTCTTCCGGAGAAAACGGGTGGAGTCGCCGAGGCCGATACGCAACGCGATCGAAAGCAGCTTGCGCCGCTCGATCACGCCGGGAATACCGATATGCACCGGAAGATGCACGCCGCGCTCGCGTATTCGCTCCAGCCAGCCACGGATGACGCCGGTATCGAAACAGATCTGCGTGACCATGTGTCCGGCGAAAAAGCATTTGGCGTCCAGCGCTTCATCCAGCACTTCGGCCGAAATGAAGGCATGGCCCTCCGGATAGCATGGGATACCCACGCTGCGGATATCGGGTCGGATCGCGGCCAACGCCTCGATCAGATCCGCACCGCGACTGAACGGCCCCGACTGTTCCTCGCCGTCGCCACCGACCACGAATACATCCTGCACCCCGGCGGTTGTCAGACGCACCATCGTTTCTTCCAGATGCGCACGGCTGTGAAAGCGCCGCGCGGCCAGATGCGGCACGGTGGTATGGCCGAGCGCTGCGATCCATTCGGCAAGTTCCACCGTGGCCTGAACGCCGCGAGTCGGCGAACAGGTCACGGTGGCCACCCCGCCGACAGGCAGGTGACGTGCCTGATCGAGCGCTCCGCGCATCGGGATCACCTCGTAGCGCGGCCGCGTCAACACGCGACGCAACGCGGTCGGGTTCGTGGCGATCATGGCACTCACCCCTTGGGGATCGTCTTCTTCGGATCGAAAAAGGGTTTTTCGACCACCGTCGCCGCGCGCCGGCCATACGGCGTGTCCACTTCCAGCTCGGTGCCCAGCGCGTTGTATTCGATGGGCACCATGGCGTAGCCGATGTTCTTTTCGAACCGGGGCGAACGGCAGGCGGACGTCACCTGGCCAATGCGTCGACCGTCACTGTAGACGGGCATGACATCGATCATCGCCCCGTCATTGAAGCAGCCGAGCGACTCACCCTCGATTTCGACGCCGGCGAGCTTGCGCGACACGCCCTGTTCCTTGATCCGGGTCAGCGCGGCCTTGCCGATGAAATCCGCGTCCTGGCGCAGATCGACCATCCAGTCGTAGCCCATACCCACTTCGAAGGGATTGGTGTCGTACCAGATGTCGCAGCCGAAGGCGAGCATTCCGCCCTCGATACGGCGCATGTGACAGGGCCCGATAACCCGCATGTCGTGCGGTTTGCCGGCCTCGAGTACGCGGTCCCAAAGCCGGATGCCGTTGGCGGTTGCGTCATACAGATAGATTTCATAACCCATCTCGCCGGTGTAACCGGTCCGCGACACAACCACGCGCATGTCGTCCAGCATGAACTCGCGCATGTAGTAGTAGCGCATCTCCAGGATCTCTTCGCCGAACAGATCGACCATGACCTTGTTGGCTTTCGGCCCCTGCACCTGCACGGGCGCGACGTCGACTTCCTTGATGGTGACGTCCAGGCCCGAATTCAGCGCGATGCCCTGGCACCAGAGCATGACGTCACTGTCGGCCAGCGATAGCCAGAAGCGGTTCTCCTCGAGGCGCAGCAGAATCGGATCATTGATGATGCCGCCATCCTCGGCGGTTATGAATACGTACTTGCACTGCCCGACGGCGCATTTGTTCATATCGCGCGGCACGAGCCGGTTGGTGAACTCGAAGGCATCAGGGCCGGAAATCTCGATCTGGCGTTCCACGCCGACGTCCCAGAGGGTGACGT
>Ga0206123_10001273_pt1 | contig 23968 bp, 23 predicted proteins | sample Helgoland_Spring_2_FD_160086 | JGI IMG/M metagenome (GOLD analysis project Ga0206123, IMG submission 160086) | Pelagic subsurface seawater microbial communities from Kabeltonne, Helgoland, North Sea - Helgoland_Spring_Bloom_20160316_1 | ecosystem: Environmental > Aquatic > Marine > Epipelagic ...
CCGGCTCCATCAGCATGCAGTTTTAAGAGGGAGGGACAATAATGAAGACAACAATCCTGAAGCAGTCATTGCTACTGCTTTCCTCCGCCACGCTGCTGGCCGCCTGTGGCGGCGACGGCGGCGATTCACCGGTGGACGACTTCGGTAGCAACCCGGGCGAATCCGGCGCGCAGGCCCTGCTCTACGCCTACCCGGACAACGGCCAGGGCGAAGTGCCCACCAAGGCCCCCATCGCGCTGCGTTTCACCAGCGCTGTCTCGCTGGGCAATGTTAATCAAAGTGTCACGCTGTGCTGCGACGAGAACGGTGCCGACTTGGACTTCACCAGCGAAAAGGTACCCGGCGAGCCCCGCGGCGTATTGCTCACGCCGACGCAGCCACTGATGCCGCAGAACGAGTATACCGTCGAGATCAGCGATCTACGCTTGAACAAAGGCACCGCCAAGGACCAGACCCTGACGTTCAAGACCAGACCACTTCAAGAAGGCCCCAAAAGCCTGGTGGCGGAAAGCCAGGATTTCGTGGTCGACCGACAATTCCCGAACGGATCCGAGCTGGAACCCTACATGGATTTCTCCAGCTTTCGTTTCCAGTTCACCCAGCCGATTGATGGAGCTACTGCCACCTATGGAGACGGCAACTCCGTGGTACTGCGTGATAGCGAAGGCATGGAAGTGGACGCCGGCCTGCTGGTGGATGGCGCCTACATGACCGTGGACCCGACGGATGACTACCTGAAACCTGGCGAGACCTACACCCTCACCCTCGGCGCCGGCCTGATGAGCACCTACGGCGAATCGTTCGATGAGCAAACCATCGAGTTCACGCCCAAAGACTCCTCACCACGCGGCGAGCCAGGCTTTCTGGTGCAAAAAATCACACAGAGCGGTACCTCACGTCTCACCGGTAAAGCCATTAACCAGGTACCGGTAAACGGCACGCTGCTGGGCGACAACGCCAACGTCACCCAGGCACAATCCGACTTTGTCATCGCCGAGCTGGCGGACGTCACCCAATACACCGAGGTGACACCGATCCGCTTGCCCAAGGGCACCCTGCTGGAAGGCACGCCCATCGAAACGGTCTTAATCGGCGGCGAAGTGGACGCCGGCTTCGGCTCTGGCGCGGTAACCATGCGCATTCTATCCGATGCAACCGGTTACCTGGTGCCCAACCCCTACACGGACCACCAGGACAACCTGCGTATCGTGCACCTGTTCATGGACGTGGGCATCGCCACCGAGAATGCGAAAGCCAACGGCGGCTTCACCCAGAACCTGCTGCACATCCACCTGGTGGGCGTGGCCGAAGTCGACCCCAACGGCGGCGTGCTGAACATAGACGCCACCAGCATGGTGGAGCCGGATGTGCTCGGCCTGGAATACGGCCACGGCCTGCTGAGCTTCCAGCTTCAGTCCTATAAGGAACAAACTGATAGCCTACTCGCGGACGCGCGGGCCGCCAAGGAAGACGCCATCGGCCCGGTGCTACAGAGCTGGGTACCCGGCGACAATACGGACCTGGCTAAGCCCGGCCAGCCCATTATTCTGAACTTTGATGAGCCTCTGGACCCGGAAAGCATTGAGGGCAACGTTACTTTCACCGAGAACGGCACGCCGATCGGCGCCGACGTTACCGTGGACGGTGCAGCCCTGGTGATACGCCCTGATGAACCGCTTCGCTACAGCCCGGAGAACAGCCCGCTGGTGTACAGAGTACAGCTCAGTTCCGACATCTCCGATGTGGCAGGGAACGAACTGGCAGCGGCCTTTGATGAAACCTTTGAACTACCAGTTTTAGTTGAAAACGTGGACGTATTCGGTGATGGCAGCCGTAGAGACCCCATAGCAGAAGCCGCCCCAGTTGTACTAGCTACGTACCCCGGTTTCCCTTGTGCCTTGGATCCGAGCAGCCGTGATCTAGCCAACGGATGGAGCGGCCGCTGCGCCGGGGGTATGCCAGGTATCTTCGAAGGCTACGAGAACGATCACAGAGAAACTGATGACTTAATACCAGTCTCGGAACTATCTGCAGATCGTCCAATTATTGTCCAGTTCCATAAGGACATTGACCCCAACAGTGTGCAGCTAGGAAGTAGCTTCCAAGTAGAGCGCATCGACCAGGACGGAAATGTGCAGGAAAGCGTTCCCGGACATCTAATCAAGGAACCAAGACGACTGATGTTTTGGCCTGCGCAGGGCTGGCAGGAAGGTGAGCTCTATAAGTATACACTGGCATCAGGCGGCTATCAGATTATCCAAGGCTCAGGCGGCTGGGGCTTACAACTGATTGACGGCAGCGATTACAGCTGTGACGGCAGTGACGCCATATGCGGCAATGACGGCTTGCCACTCCATACGCAACCGCTAGGTGCGGGCGAAATTGCAGAATGGAGCTATGACCCGGATCTTGATCCGCCACCGGCAGGAGAGACGTATCAGCCCGGTAGTTACCGCTCCCGGGTAATCGCAAAAAGGGCTCCGAACACCACTGCTGGCGGCCCAGACATGATTCAATACTTCAGCGGCGCTCCGGCTGACCGTGTTACAGTGCTTCAATCTCTGGCCGCTGCACCGGTAGCTGACACCAATGGCAACTTCTTTATGGATAGGAATCTGGATGAGAACTTTCCCACAATAAATTTTGATTTTGATTATTTCGGAGAACAAGAACCCGGCCCGACGCAGGAGCCGGACTCTTACACCGAAGACCTAGTCGATGTTGACGGTACACCACTCGATCCCAACGGAGTTCGGCCAGCCCTAAACTCTTCAAAAATTCTCATGCAGCGTCGAGAGGACTCCTTTCCTATTTGGGATTCCAGCGTCAGCGTTCACGACCAACGTATCGTGCCAAGCATCAATATCGGATGCGGGCACAAAGATCCGATATCGGACACGGCGAACCCGCAAAAGCATGAATGCCCCGAGCACAAATTCATCTACCTCCATAGCGGCTTGTTCGCCGAGGTTACCCGTGAATACGATCCAAATAAGGGGTTGAAAGTACTCATCTGGCCCTCCCAAATCCTGACCACTTCGGCGGACCTCGCTCCTATCGTGGACTTGGCGCAAAACGATCCTAGCCAGCCGTTCTCTGGTCTAAACTATCCAGTACCGCCCGCCGGCTTCCTGGCAACCGAAGAGCCTGGTTACACTGGCCCCCAAATACTGCGTATGCGCTACGCTGACAGCGATAACGACGGTCAGCGCAGGGAACCGGTAGAGGGATGGATACAGGAGTCCGGTGACACAGGGGAGTTGATGTTATCGGCCACTTTGGACCTTTACCTGGACGCTCCTTCTCTAGTGGATAGAGGCTTGACAGTGCAAAATGGCTCCACCAATTTAAACAGCTACCCCTTAACCATGGAACTGTCTGGCCCGGTCACCTTTCTGGATGATGGTCGGATGGTTGTGGAGCAGTATAACCTTGAGCAAAAGACCGTGCCGGTCGAAGTACATCTTCGCGGGAACCTAAATGTAATTCAAAACCTGATTATCCCCAAAAGGGGGAATCGGGTTCAGTATATTTCGGATCCGATAAAAAGATAACCATTACAAAACTTAAAACCACGAGCCCCGCAGAGAAAGCGGGGCTTTTTTCGTTCATCGCTCATCAGCGGGAAGGACTTTCCCGCGGGGACGCAGGTCTGTTTCCAGCCGCTCCGGGAACGTGAAGTGGTCAAGTGATCTTGCACAGTTTCTTAGGTTTTGATCATGCGACCGCATTTCTCTTGCCTCGGATGTTTGGTACTCGTTGGCGCTGTGAGGGCGAATGCGGTTGTAGTACTGGTTAACGTAGACCAGTACATTCGCGATAACCTTCCTAGGTGAGGGGATGCCCCTGCGAGGGTACCCACCCCGATTTCAGGCTCCTAAAGAACCGTTCCATTGGCGCATTATCCCAGCAGTTACCGCGCCGGCTCATGCTTTGCATAATCCAGGGACTCGGACATCGCCCAGCCCACCGCTCTTCGCGCATACATATCCAGCACCGCCGCCAGATAGACCCAGCGGGTACCCGCCCAGATGTAGGTCACATCCCCGCACCACACGGCATTGGGGCGGTTCACGGTAAACGCTCTGTTCAAGTGGTTGGGGGCGATCACGCCTTCGCCGCCGGTTATCTTGTAACGGTGTCTGGGCTGGCGACTCTCCAGGTTTGCTTCCGCCATTAACCGGGCTGCTTTATAGCACCCGACCGCTTCGCCTTCCGCCTTCAACATGGCTGACACCGTGCTCGCACCCGCCGCAGCTCGGCTCTCGGCATGGATTCGCTCCACCCGGCTCCTGAGCCGGAGACGCTCGCTATCAACCGTCCGGCGCCCTTACCGCTAGTAGTGCACACCAAGCGCCTCGCACAGCTCAGCGATGCCATATCGCCCTCTCAACTCGTCAATCAGCTTGGCTGATCCCAGGAGTCCGACATCAAGAGAGCGGTAGCCTTTTTTAAGATCCCTTTCTCCCGTTCCACCTTTTGCAACCGGGCTTCTAGCTCCTGGATGCGCTGGTGTTCCGGGGTCAGGGCCGCCGATTTGCCTGGCGTGTGGCCGCTGCGTTCCGCCCGTAGCTGCTCCACCCAGCGGCGCATCGCCGTCGGACCCACCCCCACCGCTTGGCAGGCTTGGCCAACCGTGTAGTCCTCGTCCAGCACCAGGCTGGCCGCTTCATCCTTAAACTCTGTTGAGGAAGATCGTCCGCTGCTCAAAATATGGACACCTCATCGATGGGTGGCAGTTTACCACCTTCATTGGTGTCCAAGATCAGTAGGCCACTACAGGTCCTGGAAGGCCCGGGCACAACCACTAGCTCCTAATGTAGAGCACAGGTATTCCCGCCAATTCGCGACGAATATTTTTTGGCCTAAAACACATCACAAGTACACGATTATCTAAACATAAGTGGGCGGCCAAAATATTGATTTAAAAGACGATCTAATTCTCGCAATGATGGATTTTATAATAGGATATTTCCCGTCAGTTCTAAGGCTTGCTCGGTACACAGGCATTGCTACTCTGGAAGCGTCTAAGGAGATCATGAAGATCGACTTAGGCGAGACCATCATTAGGAAGTGGCAACATAATCAAGGAGAAAATCATGAATATTGAAAAAATATATAAATCATTATTCGGCGCGGCATTAATATCGGCTTCGGCTCTGACCGCACAAACTGCCTATGCTGATTTCACACTTCATTACAAGAACGACATCCCAGTGCCGAGCGAGGCGCTTCCGACATCCTACAGCGATGCTGTTAATGAAGATTTCTACTTCATCTTTGACAGCTTCTATCAGGATAAAGAGTCCGGGGGCTGGGTTGGTGATTTTATTTCGTTGAGTGCAACAGTATTTGGCTTGCCTGTTAGTGCGGATTGCCGTACACAGCTTGGCGGCTATGTTTGGCAAGATGGCGAAGATCCCAAAACGGTACGAATTGCCGTAACGCATTCACTAATCGGCAAACCGACGCCAGACGGGTTCCCTGATAACGACAGTACCTGTGATAACATCAACGCGCTGCATAACAATGGCCAACCGGCACACCCTGGTTTTGCTGCTGCGGCTAATGGTGCTTGGGGTAGCGAGGGCTCTGCTGCCGATGTGAACAGCGGTTCTTTCCTTACTAATTTTGAGAACGTTCAGGTCGTGGCTTTGGGCTCCAACTGCTCCTCGGCGTCCGGTAACGCTGGTCAAGTGACCGCAACTTATGATGACAATGGGGCAGGTAACCGTATCTCATTCAGCTTCAACGATACAATAACGCCTGCAAGCAGCCTGAACTGTAACGTAGATGGTGAATTTTACTCAGTTATTGATAAGCAGCCCATTGACGACCCGGATTATACTCCGACGTCAACCAACCCCAGCCCGCTGTCAAGGGGCATTGTCGACTTCATCAGCAACCCCTGAGTATCAAAGCGTAAGCGGCCGAAGTATAGGCCGATCGTTCTCTTCTCTTAGGGTAAACCAGCGCGAACGCCCGGTCCGCCGGGCGTTCGCCTATCTGATCTCCCCAAACTCAACACGGATGAGAAGTCTGATATGCGCTCTCTTTCTTCGCGTGTAGTTATAACAGTTATGCTCACCCTGGCGGCCGCGTCAGTTCAAAGCGCGCAGGCCGCCAGCGTCTATTTCAAAGGTGGTGTTCCTGTCGTGAGCGCACCCTTGCCTTCTTCGTACCAGCAAGCCGTCGACGAAGGCCTCTACTTTATTTTCGACAGCATGTATGAACAGGGCTCGACTGGGACCTGGTCAGGAGAATTTATAAACTTCCAATATTATATAGTAGGCATCCCAGTATCATTTTCATGCCGCCTCCAGGCTGGCGCCTACATATGGGAAGAAGAGCACAGCCCCGACGCCATAAGGATCGCGCTTACTCATACTTCGCTACGAAAAAGTACGCCCCCGGGGTTACCAGGTAACGACTCTTCCTGCAGTAAAAATATGATGCAGCATAACAACGGCTTCATTGCGTATCCTGGCTTCCCATCACCACAATCTGACGGAGCCTGGGGCATTCAGGTAACGCCGACGGCCCCGAGCGGTCCGGTACCAACCGACATAAAGAACGTGCAATACCTGATTCTTTCCAGTGGTTGCTCCTCCGCGCCGGGCAACTCAGGCTCCTTAACCGTCACATATAGCGACAATGGTGCCGGAAACAGGCTTTCTTATACCTCAAACGACACCATTGATCCGCCTTCCGTATTGGACTGCAATCTGAATGGAGAGCTGTACTCCGTGGATAGTCCTGGCATCAACGACCCTGACCATACACCGACTACACCCACACTGAGCCCAGCCTCGATAGGTGTTATAGACTATATTTTGTAATACCCATTGACTCAATATAGGAAGAAGAACAATGAAGCGACTACTTCTGACCACCGCCGTTCTCCCGCTGGCCGCCTGCAGCGTGCTTACAACGGAGCAACACCCCCTTCAAACGGACCTGCAACGCCGGTCCTACGCGGTGGGTTATCAGATATCCGAGCAAACGCTTTCTCAAATCGAGGGTCTCGATCAGGAAGCAGCCCTTAAAGGCATACGCGATAGTATGCGTCCGGAAGCGGCCCAAGAGCCTTTTACCCGTACGGAGATTGACGCGCTTGTGGCGGAATATCGCCAGGAGCTGATGGACAAACACGCAGAGGAGCAGCAACGTATCGCCGCTGAAAACGCCGCCGCAGGCGAGGAGTACCGTTCGGAGAACGCGCAACGGTCCGGCGTGACGACCACTAAAAGCGGCATGCAGTATGAAATATTGCGATCTGGAAGTGGTCAAACACACCCCGATACATCTGATCAGGTCACTGTTCACTATCACGGCACCTTACTAGACGGAACGGTATTCGACAGCACCCGGGAGCGAGGTGAACCCAGCACTTTCCCCGTTAAAGCGGCTATCACTGGCTTTCGCGAGGCGCTCTTGATGATGAGAGAAGGCGACAAGTGGCGCGTTACTCTGCGCCCCAAGCTGGCCTATGGGACGCGGGCCAGAAATAAGATCCCTCCCAACTCCACGTTGATACTCGATATTGAGTTGCTGGGTATCACGGAGACCAGCGCGGCTGAACCGGAGAAGTGATCGCGTCATAACTCGTAATCAATCTGTATCTGTGAACTGCCACGAACAATAATAACCTGGGCGCTTCCCCGCCTGTCGGCCACCCGCTTCGCCAGGATATCATCCGCCATGGTGCCAAGCGGGTAGCCGTTCGCGGAAAGAATGATGTCGCCTTTCTGCAACCCATACGGGTTCTTGTCGGCCGGCGGCGCCTCGAGCACTTTGTAGCCTTCCGCAGCCTGCTCGTTTACCGGTTCTAGATTGAGTTCGTCCAGTATTTTGGCGCGCTGCGTCAGGAGCTTCTCGTCACCCTGCCCGGTGTCGTCGTCCTCACTCGCCACGTCCTCAATGCCTCCCATGGCTTCCATATCCACCAGGGACAAACGCTCTGACACACCGTCATGGCGCAGCACCGCGTGATCCGGATGGATCGCTTCCAGGATGGCGCCACCCGGCAGCGTGTCGCCTGGGCCATAGAGAAGGTTGGGTTCGTCGGGCGGGGCGATGATCACCCAGCGCTGAGCCTTGTTCTGCGCCTGGTGAAAAATACCCAACAACGCGAGCTCCAGCTCGGTTTCACGGCCAGAAAAGATGTTCGCGTTCACCCCTTGATCGGTCGCCCCTTCGTAGCGGCCAAACAGATGCCACTGCTGTGCGTCGGCCTGGCCGCGTGGATCATCCGCTTTAGAGGCGACTAGCGCTCTCATTTTTTGTGGCGTTGGTGACGACGCGACAGCCGGGCCTTGGATCATAAACAGGGTGGTCTGTACCAGGATACCGGCAAGGCCGATGACCAGCGCTGATAACATCGCTCTGCGCAGCCATATCATTTTTTTCAACCCCTCATAATCCTGACTGTTGGCGACGGACGTCCGGTACCAGACATGATGATACTCCTTCTATATCGAGCGCTCCCTAGAACCTGGAGTGGGGCCATGCAGGCACCAGATTTCATACGTCGGCCGTGAAACGCGCCCTTATCAAGATAAGGCACTGGTTAGCACGAAAGTATCCGTACTCCATCGAACGTTTATTACGGGCCGCGCGAAGCGGTACCGCATCAGATGCTTAGCGTTCATCTAGTGTGCGCATTCTCTGTGGACAATTGCTCATGCCCGTTAGTTATCTGTCCCTTTTATTGTGGTCTTCGTCCATCAAACCGGTAGTTTGACATATAGCCACTTCATGCTTTCAACTGACCCCTGATAACCAAATTTATTCGATTTCATTCTTAAAAGGGGACAGACATGAAGGCCCTAACGTCAATTCCGCTATTTATTATTATCTTTACGCTTGCCGGGCATTCATCGGCCGATCAATGGGTGAATGGATACAGCAAGAGCGACGGCACCTATGTACAGGGGCATTATCGGAGCAGCCCTGACAGTTACCGATACAACAACCGAAACTCTCAGAGTAACGGCGGTTCGCAGCGAGATGAATATAGCTCTGGCATGGGTGCGACGAATCGCAGTAACCCTTCGTGGGGGTACCGCGATAACGACAACGACGGTATCAGTAACAGTTTCGACTCTTCGCCGGAGTCCAAGTCAAATTGCATTGGCGTTTACTGCGACTAAAGCTTGGGGGAACGATCTGGCGATCGAGCCTTTGAGGTGCGGATCTTGCCTTTCTGGGCTCGGCGCCGGCGTGGCTGGAACACGTTCTACCCAACCATTCGTTTCTCCTGATCGACGAAGGGCCTATGCCCAGGGTCAGGCGCAGTCGCAGTCGCAGTCGCAGTCGCAGTCGCAGTCGCAGTCGCAGTCGCCCAATAATTTGGTAGCCGCTTTCATACAAAATACAGCTACTCAGCCATCGGCCTTCTTGCGGTACTTGCGCGGCCGCCCCGGCCCCCGGTTGACGCCGAGCACCCCGTACTCCCGGTACACCTCCTTTACGAACCGAATCGAACCCGTGAGCTTGCAGCGCTTGACGGCGGTGTCGATCATCTTCTCTTCTTTGGCGTCCAGACCGTTGCTCATGTACGTCCGGTAGGCTTCGGCCCGCTCCTCGATGGTGTTGCCGAGACGGGCGTACTCTTCCGGGTCGTCCAGCCAGTACTGGTGGGTTTTGCCCAGCCGCATTCGGTAGCTGCTGCGGTGGTAGTGATAGGCGGACGAGGCGAGCTGGCGGAGGACCGGCAGCCGCTCGATGTAACACATGCAGGCCAGCATCCATTGCCCCGGCTCGACCGGGCTCGAACGGTAGCGCACCTCCCACACCGAGTTGGCACCGTGCAGGTTCTTTCGCCGCAATGAGGTGCGGCAGCTCAGCGCCTTCATGAACTTGGACAGGTTCTCCGGGTCGCCCATGGGCGTGGCCAGAATGTGCAGCCCTTCGGGCAGCAGGCAGAAGGCGTGTATAGCGAGTTCGTAGTCCCGACTCAATTCCCGTATCTGCCCGAGGCAGTGGGTGTAGTCGGCGTCATCGAGAAAGACGGGTTGCTGGTCGCGGCTCTTGCGCACCAGGTGGTGCGGGTGGCCCGCGAGCAGAAGGCGATCCTTGCCGGGCATAACTCCCCCTTTTGCTTCAGCATTGGGTTTGTTTTTTCCTAGCCTACTCTTTGCGTGTGTGGCCTATGAAGAGAATTTCGCCGTAAGTTTCATATAAATTAGAGCCCGTATCCATCCATTATGAGAAATCCCTTATTATCAGTTATTTATATGCTTCCTAATGCGCAGTTTTTGATGTTGTACGTCCCCTTTTTTAATCTTTTTCCGGCACTTACTTCATGTAGCGCCCCCATGGGAAGCGCCCGCATTGATTTTTATCGACTTGGCTGACTGGTGCTTTCAAACTGCCCATGGCGCCTTTTTTTGCGAAAGCCGCAATTAAGCGCGCAAAGCGCGAAAATTTCCGCTTTTTCCTTCGTTCTGGAGGCCTTAAGGCGGCTTTCTGAGCTTAGTTTGTCCGGTTTGGCATGTTTTCCGGGCAAAGATCCAAAGGCACCGCGCCAATTCCGCCTTTGCTTACAAGCATTGTCCGCACCGTAGGACAGACAGCCCGGCTCGTCCCCGCCACGCTTGGCTGTAAATATGCCGACGAGGTGCCCATGGACGAGCACGATACCGTTTATAAGTTGCTGTTCTCTCACCATGAAATGGTGCGTGATCTTCTGGCCGGCTTTCTGACGCCGGAGTGGACGGCAGTGCTGGACCTGCATTCTCTGGAGAAAATGAACGGCAGCTAAGTCACGGATGACCTGCGTGGCCGGCATGGCGATGCCGTTTGGCGAATACGCTGGGGCGAGGAGTGGCTTTATGTGTATCTGCTGCTGGAATTTCAGTCCTCGGTGGACCGCTTCATGGCGTTGCGCATTATGGTCTACACCGGCCTGCTCCATCAGGACTTGATTCGCCGTGATGAGCTGGGGGTTGATCGGAAGTTGCCATCGGTGCTGCCGGTGGTGCTCTACAACGGCGAACGCCGCTGGCGGGCGCCCACCGACGTGCAGGCTTTGATTCAGGCGCCGCCCCAGGGACTGGAACGCTTTCAGCCCGATCAGGCGTTCCTACTGATCGATGAAGGCGCTTACAGCGCCGACGACCGCCAGCCGATCAATAACCTGGTGGCCGCGCTGTTCCGGCTGGAGCATCACCGCTCCTCCGACGAGGTGGCCGGTCTTCTTCAACTTTTGGTAAAATGGCTGTCAGGTCCGGAACAGGCCGGCTTACGCCGGGCTTACCTGGAATGGCTGCGCCGCCGGCTCCCCAAATGGTTTCCCGGCGAAACCTTCCCCGAGATGCACGATCTGCAGGAGGCGTACGAGATGATCACCAACCGGTTCGAGGAATGGAAAGAGCGTCAGCGTCTCGCGGGCGTGGCGCAGGGCCGTCTGGACGGCGAACGAACGCTGGTTCTACGCCAGGTACAACACCGCTTCGGCACCGTGCCCCCCACGCTTCGCCTGCGCCTGCAGAACGCCTCTCAGGCCGAGCTGGAACATCTGGCTGACCGCGTTCTGGATGCCACCAGCGTGGACGATCTATTCCAGTAGGCAGTAGCGCCAGGCTTGGCCTGCTTTTTGATCCCTCGCTGCTAGCCCAGCACCCCGTACTTCCGGTACACCTCTCTCACGAAATGCCGTGAGCCGGTAAGCCGGCAACGCTTCACCGCGGTGTCGATCATCTTCTCTTCGTGAGGATCCAGCCCGTTACTCATGTACATCCGGTAGGCTTCGGCCCGGTCTTCGATGCTGCCGCCCAGACGGGTGTACTCTTCCGGGTCTTCCAGCCAGTACTGATGGGTCTTGCCCAGCCGCATGCGGTAGCTGCTGCGGTGGTAGTGATACGCCGACGAGGCAAGCCGCTGGGTCACCGGCAGGCGCTCGATGTAGCAGATGCAGGCCAGCATCCACTGCCCGGGCTCCACCGGGCTCGAGCGGTAGCGCACCTCCCATACGGACGTGGCGCCGTGCAGCCTCTTGCGCCGCGACGAGGCGCTGCAGCTGAGCGCCTTCATGAACCGGGACAGGTTCCCCGGGTCGCCCAGCGGCGTGGCCAGGATGTGCAGGCCGTCGGGCAGCAGGCAGAAGGCGTGGATGGCGAGCTCGTACTGCTGGCTCAGCTCGCGTATCTGCCCGAGGCAGTGGGTGTAGTCGGCTTCGTCGAGAAAGACGGGTTTCTGGTCACGGCTTTTGCGCACCAGGTGGTGCGGGTGGCCCGCGAGCAGAAGGCGATCCTTGCCGGGCATAACTCCCCCCTTAGTTCCGTATTTTTGGGTTCATTTTTGTTGAGCCTACCCTGTCCCCACATGCTGTATGAAGAGGGCTTCTCCGCCGGGACGGATTAATATTTTTGCCAATATTTCGCCATTTTAAAAACTGCCCTTAATATCAGTGAGTTATGATTTTCTTCTGCGTTATTTTTATAATTGTCCGTCCCTTTTTCGCCTTTATCGCGCTCACTTCGCCTTCACTTGCAGTAATTACCGACCCGACAGCCGAGACAACCCGGCTGGCCCCACGACACCTCGCCTGCGCCTTCCGCAGGATGGTTCCTCGCTGCTTTTGCACGGATCGCAACTTTCGTTGCCAAGCACGCAAAATGGCGCTTTTTCAGCTTCCCGACCCAGTTTTTCCGCCTTTTTGACCTGCTCTGCCGCGTTATTGGCCCCTAACTGACTTTCCGTGCTGGCTGACAATGTTTTCAGCCTTCACGTACAGCCACCCTAGGCCGCAGCCGTTAACCTCGAACCTCCTCAACGGCCTTAGTCCAAGTTCGCCTGGTTGACCGTATCTCATATGAGATACAAAATGGGCTATCTGATAGGAGAAGGACCATGGCCGCTGAAACGACGATGTTGCATGTACGAATTAACGAAAAACTGAAAGGCGAAGCCGCCGAGACCCTGGCCGGACTTGGTTTATCGGTATCAGACGCTGTTCGGATCTTGCTGACTCGCGTGGTCAAGGAGCGCGGCCTGCCACCCGGCTTGACGACTGACCCCGAGTTCTACGACGCCTGGTTCAAGGCCAAGGTGCTTGAGGCAATGGAAGACACCCGCGCGGCCGCCCCTCACGATCAGGTCATGGATGATGCGAGGAAACTCATCGAACGGAAGCGAGTGCGGAAGGATTAAGTGGCGGGCGGCGGCCAGGGAAAGTTTGTTGGAGATCGTGGATTACATCTCCGATGACAATCCGCAAGCCGCTGTGGCGCTGATGGATGAAATCGACGAGAAAGTCGTGCGCCTCCTGCAAAACCCCGCAATACATCGACAGGGGCGAGTGGCTGGAACCCGCGAGCTCGTGGTGCGCCCGAACTACATCGTTGTCTATATGTGCTCGGATGAGAACATTGTGATCATCCAGGTTTTGCATGCGGCTCAGCAATGGCCTCTCTAGCCGTCCGGTTTTTTGCGGCGCTTGCGCGGCCGGCCCGGGCCCCGGTTGATGCCGAGTATGCCGTACTCCCGGTAGACCTCTTTCACGAACCGGATCGAGCCGGTTAGCCGGCAGCGCTGTACCGCGGTATCGATCATCGTTTCCTCGCTGCGATCCAGGCCGTTGCTCATGTAGGTCCGGTAGGCTTCGGCGCGCTCCTGGATCGAACTGCCCAGGCGAGCGTATTCTTCCGGGTCTTTGAGCCAGTAGTGGTCGGTCTTGCCGAGCCGCATGCGATAGCTGCTAAGGTGATAGTGGTACGCGGAGGTGGTGAGCTCATGGATCACCGGCAGGCGCTCCACGTAACACATGCAGGCCAGCAGCCACTGCCCCGGTTCCACCGGGCTGGAACGGTAGCGCACTTCCCAGGCGGAGCTGCGGCCGTGCAGGTTCTTGCGGCGTAGAGAGGTGCGGCACGACAGCGCTTTCATAAAGGTGGAGAGGTCGGTGGGGTCGCCGTGCGGGGTGGCGATGATGTGGATGCGGTCCGGGAGCAGGCAGTAAGCGTGCACGCTGAGGTTGTAGTCCTGGCTCAGCTTGCGGATCTGTCCCAGGCAATGGTTGTAGTCCGCTTCGTCCAGAAAGATGGGTTCATTCCCTTGGCTCTTGCGCACCAGATGGTGCGGGTGGCCGGCGAGTAGAAGGCGATCCTTGCCAGGCATAAATCCCCCTTTGCTTTTGGTTTTTTGGCTTGTTTTCTTAACCTTAGCGACCTGGGACTGGCGTCTGAACAAAATTTCGCGAAAGACCATGTTTCAAAAAATGAAACCATGTCAGAAGTTGAGCAATTCCATTAAAAACAGGCAGTTACGAAAAAGGGGACGCACTCCCTTAAAAGTTGTGCGTCCCCTTTTCGGTGATTTACTGACGTTTTCTTCACGCCCTTCCCGAAGGTCCAGCGCTTTAAGAAACAACATATCTATTTTTGTATATGGCTATTCGGACTCGCGCGGCTTGCCGGGCGGACGCCCTCTGCCACGCATGCTGACGCGGACGCCGGTGATCTTTTCCACCTCGTCGGTGAACTGTTTATCACCGGTGAGCTGGTTGCGCATGGCGGCGCCCAGGATAAGCCCGGCTTCCTGGTCCTGGATTTGTTGTTCCATGAAAAGACGGTAAACCTGCCGGCGCTCCTGGTCGGTGTCGGCCAGCTCGAGGAATTCTTCGGGGTGATCCAGCCAGGCCGGTTCGTCGCGGCCCATGCGCATGCCGAAACTGGTCCAGGGAAACCGTGACGGCGCGGTGGCCAGGTCCAGCAGGACCGGCCGCTTTTCCAGATAGCGCAGGCAGGCGAGCGTCCAGGAGCCGCGCTGAACCACACTGGAGCGGTAACGGCTCTCCCAGAGCGTGCCGCTGCGTTTATCCTTGCGGTTGCGGTGGCGCGTGGTGCGTGCCGCCAGCGCCTTCATCAACTCGCTCAACATGTCAGGGTTGGGACCCGGGTCAACCAGCATGTGGACTTGCTCCGGCAACAGGCACCACCCGTATACCTTAACGTGCCACTTCTCTTTTAACTCTCGCAGATCCGTCAGGTATTTAAGGTAATCCTCTTCATCCTTGAATACCTCTTGTCCGTTATGCCCCCGTTGAAGGATATGATGAGGATAGTCAGGCACCACCGTGCGCCTCATCCTTGGCATTTTTACCCCTCTTTATATATCGCTTTTATTTGCACGGGAGTCTATCGAAACAACGTGAAGAAATAAATTATTCAGAGGTATAAATAAATTACTCTGTCCCCTTTTTTATCAAGGTTTTCCTGCACTTATAAAAGGGGACAGACATTTAGGAAAGAACGTATGCGCTCTTTATTTAAAGCATTTCATGGCCATTGGCCACTATGCTTATTTCAAATGCGTCATTCGAATTTTGTTTTTATTTCCTGATACTTTTCTGGAAAAAGTTCGATTTTAGCCTGACGCCTGTCAGGATGTGAGCCGGTACGCGCTTTATGCGCTCAGCGTTTCCTCGAAAAACGCCAGCACCCGCCGCCAACTGTCCTCGGCGGTATCGGGGTCGTATTTGGCGCGTAGCGGGCTGTAGTCGGCCATGCGTTTGAACAGAAAAGTCTGGTGGTCGTTCATGTAGGAGTGGCCGGCGTCCGGGTAGGTCTGGATGTCGTGCTCGACGCCGAGTTCGGTGAGGTGGCCGGCGAGCCGCTCGCCGTGGTGACCATAGATCAGGTCTTTCTTGCCCCAGCCGCCGACCACCGGACAGATGCCGGTGAGCGCGCGGGCCTTGCGGGGGACGCCGCCGTAGAACGGCGCCACCACCTGCAGGGTACCGCGGGCGGCGTACAGCAGCGCGAAGCGCCCGCCCATGCAGAAGCCCATCATGGCCACCTTGGTGACCGGCTGATCGGTTTGTTCCAGCACCCATTGCCGGCAGGCGTCGAGCTGGTCGAAGGCGTCGCCGTGGCCGGCTTCGTGGTCGCGCAGGGTGCGCACCACGCACAGGCTTTTGGCGCCGGGCCGGTCGTAGAGATCCGGCGCCAGCACCGGGTAGCCGTTGTCGGCGAGGCGCTGCGCGATGCGCGCCTGGTCGTCGCTGAAGCCGAAGATGTCGTGGATGACGACCACGGCCGCGTTCAGGCCGTTGGGCCGTTCGGGCAGGAACCAGCGGGCACGCATGCGGTGGCCGTTGGGTACGGTGACGTGGGTATCCTGGGCGCTCATGGTCACTCCTTGGCGTAACGCCTTTGTTTTCGCCAAGCCTACCCCACTCGCGCCGCCGCGCCAGCCTGTCGGCGAGCTATTGGCCTACCCGGCTCCCTGGGTACTTTCCCGATTTCTCCTACCCTCGTTTCAGCCATGGCTTACAGCACTGGTTCGGCGTGACGAGCTAGATTAGACGGATCAAAAAGATGCCATTCTTGAAAGGTAGCCGAATAAGGACTAACGTAATTACATCTGAGATTACATATGAGTATACACGACATGGCAACCATCAATCTTCGAATTGACGATGAGCTCAAAGCCCGCGCCTTCGAGGAGCTGAAGAAACTCGGCGTCACGCCTTCCGAATTACTGCGCCAGACTCTGCAGTACGTCGCCGACAGCGGCGAGCTGCCGTTTAAGAATGTACTCCTTACGGAGGAAGACGCAGAACTGCTGGCCATTGCCCGCGAGCGGCTGAGGGAGCCACAACGGGTGAAGGTGTCGTTGGATGACTTATGACCTGGAGTTTGACCGACGGGCGCTAAAGGAATGGCGCAAACTGGGAGATACGGTTCGGCAGCAATTCAAAAAGAAGCTGGCTCTCATACTCGAGGAACCTCACGTCGAGGCCAATCGGCTCCAGGGGCTAAGCAACTGCTACAAAATCAAGCTCAGGGCTTCCGGATACCGGTTGATTTACCAAGTGATTGATCATGAAGTCATCGTTTGGGTGGTAGCGATCGGTAAAAGAGAGCGGAGTGAGGCTTATCAAAAGGTCAGACATCGACTTTGAACTACAAGCCAAAGGGGTCAGGTCTTGCCTTTTGCCTCATCGGAACAAAAGGCAGGACCTGATCTCGAGTTAGCCGGTGTTACGCAGGCCGGCGGCGATGCCGGCGATGGTCACCATGAGCGCGCTTTCCAGCACCGGGTCGCTGTCGCGGTCGCGCAGGCGGGCCATCAGTTCGGCCTGCAGCAGGTGCAGCGGATCGGTGTAGGGGTCGCGCACGCGGATCGACCAGCGCATTACCGGGTTGTTGTCGAGCAGGTCTTCGCGGCCGGTGAGCCGGTGCAGGGCGTCCACGGTGGAGGCGAGCCGCTGGCGTAGCACGCCGCCCAGACGGGTTTGCTCCGGGTCGTCGGTGAGGCGCTCTTCGTACCAGGCGGCGACGCGCGGGTCGGCCTTGGCGAGCACCATTTCCAGCATGTCCACCACCCCTTGGAAGAACGGCCAGCGCTCGGCCATGTCGCGCACGGTGGCGAGGTCCTCGGGGTCATCGAGGGCGGCTTCCAGGGCCGCGCCGGTGCCCAGCCAGGCGGGCAGCATCAGGCGGATCTGGGTCCAGGCGAATACCCAGGGGATGGCGCGCAAGGATTCAATGCCGCCGCCGGTTTTGCGGCGCGCCGGGCGGCTGCCCAGGGCCAGGCGGCTGAGCTCGGTTTCCGGGGTGACGGTGCGCAGGTAGCTGACCAGCGCCGGGTCTTCGCGGACCACCTGGCGGTAGCCTGCCACGGAGACGTCGGTGAGCTTCTGCATTTGCGCGCGCCACTCGGCGTCCGGTTCGCGGGGCGGCACCAGGGTGGCTTCCAGGGTGGCGGCCACGTACTGCTCCAGGTTGTAGACCGCCACCGAGGGGCGGCCGTATTTGAAGCGGATCACTTCGCCCTGTTCGGTGACGCGGATGCGCCCCGCCACCGAGCCCGGCGGCTGCGACAACAGCGCCATGCGGGTGGGCGAGCCGCCCCGGGAGATGGAGCCGCCGCGGCCGTGGAACAGGGTCAGCGGCACGCCGTGTTTCTGGAAGGTTTTGGTGAGCGTTTCCTGGGCGCGGAACTGGGCCCAGGCGGCGCCCAGGAAACCGGCGTCCTTGGCGGAATCGGAATAGCCGATCATCACTTCCTGGCCGCCGTCCTTTTCAGAAAAGCCGACACGCTGCTTGTAGAGCGGAATGTCGAGCAGCGCCGCCATGGTGTCGCCGGCGTTGTTCAGGTCGTCCAGGGTTTCAAACAGCGGCACCACGCGCATCGGCCGGCGCACGCCGGCGATCTTCTGCAGCAGCATCACCGCCAGCACGTCGGAAGACGTCTTGGCCATGGAGATGACGTAGGCGCCCAGGCCTTCCGGGCCCTGCTCGGCGATCACCTGGCAGGTTTCCAGCACTTCGCGGACGTCGCCGTCGCACAGGTCGCTGCGGTAGAAGGCGTCGTCCACCAGCGGCCGGCGGCTTTCCAGCTCGGCGAGCAGGAAGCGTTGTTTCTGGCCCTCGTCCCATTCGCCGTAACCGCCCAGGCCCAGGTAGCGGGTGATGGCGTCCAGGGCGGCGGTGTGGCGGGTGGATTCCTGGCGGATGTCCAGGCACAGCAGCGTGATGCCGAAACAGTTGAGGCGCCGCAGGGTGTCCTTGAGCTCGCCGTCGGCGATCGCGCCCAGGCCCACCGCGCGCAGGGAGCGGTCCAGCAATAACAGCTCGTCGAGCAGTTGGCGGCCTTCGGTGAAGCCTTCGCCCTCGGGCACCGGGCGCCCTTCCACCAGCGCCTCCATGCGCCGCCGGGTGATTTTCAGGCGGTCGCGCACGCTGCGCAGCACCACCCGGTAGGGTTCGTGGCTGGGGCCGGTGCGCGCTAGCAGCTCGTCGCTGGCGCGGTGCATGGACAGGTCCGCGAGCAGGTTCTCCACGTCACGCAGGTAGAGGTCGGCGGCCATCCAGCGGGCCAGCAGCAAGACTTCGCGGGTGACGGTGGCGGTGACGTTGGGGTTGCCGTCGCGGTCGCCGCCCATCCAGGAGGCGAAGCGGATCGGCACCCAGTCCGCGGGCAAGGCGTCGATGCCGGCCTGGCCCAGTTCCGCCTCGATGTCGCGCATTACCCGGGGCACCGCTTTCCACAGCGACTGTTCGATCACCGCGAAGCCCCACTTGGCCTCGTCCACCGGGGTGGGCCGCTCGCGGCGGATCTCATCGGTGGCCCAGGCGGACAGGATCAGTTCGCGCAGGCGCTGGCGCAGGCCGTGGTGCTCTTCGGCGTTGATGTCCGGGCGGTCCAGCTCGGCGAGCAGATCGGCCATCTGGTCGTATTTGCGGATCAGAGTGCGGCGGGTCACCTCGGTGGGGTGGGCGGTGAGCACCAGCTCCACGGACAGCGGCGTCAACGTCTCACGGATGCGTTGCGGCTCGATGCCCTTCTGCTTCAGCTCCGCCAGCACCTGGCGCAGGCCCTGGTCGGTGTCCGGGTCGCCGGGGTAGCGCTCGTGGCGGCGGTGCAGGCGCTCGCGGTGATGCTGCTCGGCGATGTTGGCCAGGTTGAGAAACTGGCTGAACGCCCGCGCCACTTCCAGCAGGGTGTCGTCGTCCAGCGGATCGAGCAGACCGCGCAGGCGGGTCAGTTCCATTTCCCCTTCGGAGCGGCTCTCCACCGCCGCCTGGCGGATGGTTTCCACGGTGTCGTACAATCGCTCGCCGGATTGCTCGCGGAGTACCGCCCCCAGCTCTTCGCCCAGCAGGCGTACATTGTCGCGCAGCGGCGCGTGTTGATCCTGTTCCACCGACATCTTCACTCCCGGTATCGTTTTTACAACTTTACACCCGACTGTATCTTTATTCCGTCGGGGAGGTGACGCAACATAGCCCGCATTGCTTTGAGGAACATCGCCACTCATGGAAACTTCTTCGCGTGTGTCCACGGAACAGGGCGTAATCGTACTTCAGTACCTGGCCCGAGCCTTGTTCGCCATCCTGGCGGTGCTCTACTTCAACCATTCCGAAGGCTTCTTCTTCACGGTGCCGGCGGCCACGCCCTGGATTCTGGCCGGCAGTTACCTGGCTCTGCAACTGCTGTTTCTGGTGGCGCGCGTGCCGCACGCGACGATACTGGCGTCCGGCCTGGACCTGGTAATTCTCGGCATCGTGATTCTGCTCGATGGCGGCGAGCCGCCGCCGACCATGGCGCTGCTGTTCCTGGCGGTGCTCAGTAACGGCCTGCTGCACGGGCTGAAGCGTTTTCTGGTGATGCTGGCCGCGGCCGAAGTGGTGCTGGCCATCGTCATGCCGATCCGCATCAGCTACAGCCCCGGCGGCACCGAGGCCGCCGCCTCCGCCAGCCTGTTCCTGCTCGCCGCCCTGACCGTGTGCATGCTCTACTTCGGGCTGATGATCTGGCGCAACCAGGTGCTCTCCCGGCAAGCGGTGGAGACCGCCTGGCGCGACCCGCAGACCGGCTTTATCAGCCGCACCGCCCTGACCAGCACCGCCGGCTGGCTGATCCCGCTGCACGACCGGCTGTCCTCGCCGCTGACCCTGGTGCTGGTTCACCACCCGGACATCAACGCCCTGGCCGAAACCGTCAGCCAGCGGCTGCGCCGCAGCGACGTGATCGCCCGCTACGACGAGGATCACCTGGCCCTGCTGCTGCCCAGCACCGCCACCGGCGCCGCCGAGCGGGTGCTCGCCGACCTGCGCGAACGCCAGCCCGGCCTGCGCGCCGCCGTGATGACCCTGAACAGCGCCAACGCCGCCCTGGAACAGGTGCTCTACCACCTGCAAACCGCCATGCCCCGCACCCGCGACGACCAGGACCACTGGCTCGCCCACGCCTCGCCGCTCGCCTGAGCGGCACGGCCGTACCTTCTTTCTTCCGGTGGCTATCGCGCCACCTCCAGTTAAGATATTCTTGACGGATATTCGATATATTGAATCCCGATAAACCTCATAACCTTTTGATTTAAAAGGTTTTATATTTCATTTTTGAACTTAACTCAATCCGGGATTGAACTTAACGAGGTCAGGATGCCCTCTTTCAAGCACTTCGATCTGTCTCTGTTGAATCCCTCCTTTGATTCGCCGCTGGTGGATGTTCTTAACGAATTGGAACATCTGCGGCGTCTACGCCTGGAAGGCACCACACCCTATCCGGTCTTCTTCGAACTGAAGACACTGTTTCACATGCTCGAAAGCCTCGGTTCCGCCCGCATTGAAGGGAATCACACCACGCTCGCGGATTACGTGGACAGCAAGGTTCAAGGGGCGGCCCAGCCCGGTGAGCAGCTTCGGGAAGTCACCAATATCGAAGAGGCCATGACGTATATCGATAAGGCGGTCGCTGAGAAGACCCCCATTTCAGAAATACTGATTCGCGAACTCCACGCCATAACCGTAGAGCAGCTCACGGAAGAAGGTGATAGAACACCCGGCGCTTACCGTGAGGGAAGCGTAGTCATCGCCGCCTCAGAACATCTGCCACCTGATGCCGTGCAGGTATCCGCTTACATGGAAGAGTTGGTTGGTTTTATCAACAAAGATGACCCACCGAAATACGACCTGATGAAAGTCGCTTTGGCCCACCACCGGTTTGGCTGGATCCACCCATTCAGAAACGGCAACGGTCGAGTAGTGCGCCTTCTCACCTATGCGCTACTGATAAAATATGGGTTCGAGGTCTCCATGGCAGGCCGGATTCTCAATCCAACAGCCGTATTCTGTAACGACCGTGACCTCTACTACCGCATGCTGGGAGTTGCGGATACCGGCACGCAAGAGGGCCTGGAACGGTGGTGTACCTATGTGCTGACCGGTGTGCTGGACGAACTCCGCAAGGTAGACCAGTTAACCGATTACGGCTTCCTCAAGGAACGGATCCTTTACCCTGCCTTGAATCACGCCAAAGATCGGCAACTAATAACCGCCCTTGAAAGAAACATCTTGTCGCTCGCGGTACAGAACGGCGTCGTTAAATCCTCCGATTTGGTACCCGCCATGCCAAAGTTGAAAGCCGGCCAAAGGACCTATCAGATTCGTCGACTGGTCAACAGCGGCATGTTGCGTCCTATCGCTGAAAACGCCCGGCAGTACACTGTCGGCTTCACCAACAACTACCTGATCCGTGGCGTCATTCAGGCTCTTGCCGACGAGGGCTACATCCCCTCCACCCTGAGTGGCCCCACCTGATCGGTAAGAAAGCACGGCCGTTTGTTGTATTAACGAAACGGTAACGGTTTGATCACGCATCGCCCGCGCGGAGGCGGTATGCTCGGGTAAAAGGGTCGGATCCGAGGAATAGCCATGGTTCGCAGGTTGATCACCCGCGCGGCGTTGCCCGCGCTTCTATTGCTGGGCGCCGCCGCCGGCGCCCAGGAAGCCACGCCGCGTATTATTGGTGGTGACGACGCCACCGGGGATTGGCCGTGGGCTGCACTCATCGAGATCGATACCGACCCCAGCACCCGGGGGGCCGGCTACTGCAGCGGTATGGCGCTGACCGACCAATTGGTGGTCACGGCGGCACACTGCTTCTTTGACGACCAGGAGCGCCGGGTAACTGATCCCGACGTGCTGACTGTCTGGATCGGTAGCGGTCCGGGACCGTTGCAAAGCCGTTCCGTAAGTGCATTCGAACTGCCCGCCGTTCAGACCTATGCGGACGCACTGTTTGACGTTGGCCAGGATATTGCCCTGTTGCGCTTAAGCAGCCCCGTCAGCCTTAACACCTTCCCTAGTCTGGTGGACGAATCGCGCCGTCAGAGTCTTGAAGCGCTGGATCAATCGCGCGCTGATGAAGCCTTAACGGCCATCGGCTGGGGCATCACCAGCCCGAACAGCAATGACCTCGCGGATACCTTGCAAGAGGTACAGCTCGACTACGTGCCGTTCTCTGTTTGTGACCAAGCCTGGAGCTTTCAACTCGAAAGCGGCCAGATGCTGTGCGCCGCTGAATTGAATCCGGTCAACCAGCAGCGCCAGGACACCTGCCAGGGCGACAGTGGCGGCCCGCTCTTCCTGGGTGAGGACCCGGCTCCTTATGTGATAGGCCTGACCAGCTTCGGCACTCCCGATTGCGCCAGCCAACGACCGACCGTTTATACCGATGTGTCCGGACAAATCGACTTCATTGAGAACGCTGGCGTTACTTTGGGCGAGCCGCTGGTGGATTTGAATTTCACCACTGGCCGTGACCGCTACTACACGGCGCCGGACTCCTCGGTGACGATCACCGCCAGCCTGGTTAACGACAGCCTGATTCGAACGGTCAGCAACCCGTCCTTTTCTTACACGGACAGCGGCCTGGACGTGACGGCCAACTGGAGCGGTTGTTCAGGGTCCAATCCCTGCGAGGTGGCGGCTGAACTATCGCCCGAGGCCAGCAGAAGCGGCAACTTTGAGGTGGGACAAAGCGTTCTAAGCGCCTCGCCACACCGAGGCGTTTTATCTATCAGTTCTTCCTCCGGTGAAGACGACTACCGCATAAAGAACAATGATCGGGAAATCCCCGTGATCTTTTCCGACCAGGCGGACCTGAGCGTTACCGCACGGCGAGTGGTGGCGGAAGCAGACAGCGCCAATAACGGCCAGGCGACAATCGAAATCACGGTCACCAACCTGTCCTATTTGACTGGCGCGATCGCCAATCAGGTTGAGCTGAACGTGGCGCCACCCAGCGACGCATCGATCGTCGGCAGCAGCGCCAACTGCCAGTCCGACCCCTGCATTCTGGTCTCATCACTCGGCCCCGAGCAGGAGGTTACCGCCCGGTTTACGCTCAGTACGTCCACACCCCGCGAGAGCACGTTCAGCGCGACGGTCAGTGCGGAAAACGGGGATTTTCCCACCGACAACAACAGCGCCAGTGTCACCTTCAATTACGCCGGGCAACAAGCCACTTCCAGCAGTGATGGCGGTGGTGGCGGCGCCCTGGGCGCTCTGCTGGCGCTGATCGCGCTCGCCGGCCTGCGCCGACACTTGTAGACACTCTGTTCAAGATCAAGCCTTTTCGAGGTCCGCGTACAGTCTCGCGGAGTCGTAAGGTTCGGGGTCTTTCATGATGGCCCAGGCGACGGTAAGCATCTTGCGCATGACGGCGACAT
>Ga0206123_10001275_pt1 | contig 23951 bp, 8 predicted proteins | sample Helgoland_Spring_2_FD_160086 | JGI IMG/M metagenome (GOLD analysis project Ga0206123, IMG submission 160086) | Pelagic subsurface seawater microbial communities from Kabeltonne, Helgoland, North Sea - Helgoland_Spring_Bloom_20160316_1 | ecosystem: Environmental > Aquatic > Marine > Epipelagic ...
GTGTACCACTCAGTTGAATACGGCGCAGGCCCTACTGAGATCGCTCCGGATTCATTCGATAACTTCCATGTCTTCTGGTTGTCACAACCTGTGAGCAACGCCTTGGTTCCTTCACAAGGCAGCTCCAAGGTTTGATCAATTGCCACGATTGCAGAGGCAGAGCCCATGCCTCCGGCGGTGTGCACGGAATACGACAACGTGTATTCTCCTTCTACGGGATAATAGGTGGTATCGCTGGGTTTATCAGATGTCTGACCATTCCCGAAATCCCACAGGTGCAAAAATGCGCCTTCTACCGCCTCTGCGTTGACCGCAACACGATTGGAATCGATGCCTACCACCTGACCGGTGGAATCGATTGCATCGATGAAATCCCAAGAAATACTCGCTGTGGGGGCACCAGGAAGATCAATTCCTTCCTCGGTATATGGCTTGCAGCCTTGGACCACTAGCAGCAATGCAATTCCGCCAAAAATAGCTGTGTTCAATGTCTTCTTCATATCAGTACCCATTGTTTTGTGTGATGTTGCCTCCAGACAACGTAATCTCTACCTCTGGAATCGGAAATACTTCATTGACGCCAGCGACAAAGCCCTGGTCTGCCAAAACTTGTGCCGCACGGCCTTGGCGAACCAAGTCGAAAAAGCGATGTCCTTCCAACCCTAGCTCCACCCTGCGTTCGTGGTAAATGGCTTCCAACAAATCAGCACCGGCAACGTCATCTCCAATCGCAGGAAGCGCATTGGGATCCGTCCCGGAAGCGCGAGCACGCCCGCGCACAAAGTTGACGAACGTTCGTGCAGTAGCTTCATCGCCCAAATGGTACTGTGCCTCTGCATGAAAAAGCAAAACATCGGCATACCGAATGACCCGGTCATTGGAATATCCATTGGGATTTGGATCACCGAAAGGCGCCTCATCCGAAGCATTGATGAAAAACTTTTTGGTGTAGTATTCATGTGGCATTCCAGTCGACTCCAAGGTGAACTCACCGCGGTCTCCCATTTGATCGCCTAATTGAAAAACGCTCGCTCCGAGTCGTGGATCGCCACTTTCAAATTCGTCGACAAAATTTTGCTCAGGAATGTTGAAACCATACCCCCCGAATTGACCACGGGCTCGTGTAAAGACATTCGTAAAAGTGCCTTCCAATTGATTGCCCCAATTGCCTCCTGAAGCGTTCATGTATTGGATTTCCCAAATAGAGCCCGGACCATTTTCTCCAGCTTCGGTAAAGATGTTGTTGTAATCACCTTCAAGGAAATATTCCCCTGACCCCACGATATCGTAAGTCAAATCACGGCAAGGTGCCCATTCGGATTGGTAAGCATGTGCTTTGGCCAAGAGCGCTGTTGCTGCTCCCCATGTTGCACGGCCAATTTCTGAAACAGAAATCCCGCTGCGCTTCGGCAAATATTGACGAGCCAACTCCAAGTCCGTTTCGATTTGTGCCCAAACCTCTGATGCTGGAGTGCGCGATTGTTGGTATTCACTCGGAGCAAGGTTTGCCAAAATCAGCGGAACATCTCCATACATCGTGACGAGGTTAAAGTACCAGAAGGCTCGAATAAAAGCCGCTTCACCAAGAAAGCGGTTCTTATCTGTTTCATCCATTTCAACCCCCGGAATGCGATCCAAAGCGAGGTTGCAATACGCGATGCCGCGGTAAGCCACTTGCCATTCCGCAAGAATCAACTTACTGGAAGACAAGCCCTGGAAATTTTCGAACAAGAACAGTTCCGGCTCATCACCGTCACCAGACCCTCCTTTGTGGGAATCATCTGAAACGATGTCGCCGAAATACCATCGGAAGTGAGGCGCCAATTGGCTGCTTCCCTGGATATTCGTCACTTCTTGTTGCAGGTTGTTGTAACATGCAATGGTGGCCGATTCTGCATCCGCTGCATTTAAGAAAAAATTCGCTTCCGTTGAACCGACCAAGGGCTTTACGTCCAAAAATTCAGATTTGCATGCCACCAGTGTGCTGGCAAAAAACCCAATGAATAATGCTGTTTTGAGATTCATGATTTCTTGGATTAAAAGTTAACATTGACTCCGGCCATGAAAGTCCGAGCGGAAGGATAAAATCCGCGATCGATTCCAATCTCCAATGTGCCACGGGAACCAATTTCGGGATCGAGTCCCGAATAATTTGTAAAGGTGAAGAGGTTCGACGCCGCAACATAGACACGACACTTTCCGATGCTCAAGCGTTGCATGATGCTCTCAGGCAGCGTATATCCCAACTGCACATTTTTGATGCGCATGAAGGATCCATCCTCCACGAAACGATCCGAAATTCGATTGTTTTGATTGGGGTCGGAATGGGAGATGCGCGGATACACGTTGGTAGAACCCTCTCCGGTCCAACGCTCGAGCGCAGACACCGGAAGGTTCGTGGTATTCAAATCATAGCGGAACACCCCATTGAGCAGGTCGTTGCCATGCGCTCCCTGCAAGAACAAAGAGAAGTCAAATGATTTGTAATTGGCCTCGAAGTTGAATCCATACGTAAAGTCCGGATGTGGATTGCCAATCATGACTTTGTCTTCTCCGTCTACGACGCCGTCGCCGTTTTGATCCACAAAAATGACATCACCCGCTTGAGCTTCAGGCAATGCCGTATTGGCTGCCGCCTCTTCATCTGTTTGGAAAATGCCCGCTGTTTCGTACCCGTAGAAATAAGCGATGGGCTGACCAATTTCGGTGTAAGCAACCAAATCACCTATGCCAAACACTGAACCCGTTGAAATGGGTTGACCGCCTTCTCCGAGACCGGTCACTTCGTTGCGGATGAAACTGATGTTTCCGCCAATCGCGTATTCCACTGCACCGACTTGGTTGCGGTGATTCACCATAAATTCAACACCTGTGTTCTTAGCGGAAGCGACGTTTGTTGCTGAGGGCAAATAGCCCACAACACCTGGAAGCGGCACCACTGCTAACATGTCATTTGTGCTCTTGACAAAGTAGTCGAGGACGATGTTGAGCTTTCCTTTGTACAAATCTGCGTCGATTCCAATGTTGGTCTGCTCGACCGTTTCCCACTTCAAATCTGGATTGGATGTATTGATTGGACCGGCTCCATTGACCTGGACTTGATCCCCACCAAAGGTGTAGTTCAAGCCATTGTAAACTAGGCTCGTGTAATCATAGTTGCCAATGCCATCTGCGTTTCCATTTTGGCCCCAGCTCGCACGGAGTTTCAAGAAATCAATCCAGTCCTTCTCCGCAACCCAAGGCAATTCCGTCATGTTCCATGCAGCAGAAAACGATGGGAAAATTCCGTATCGGTTGTTCACTCCAAAACGGGATGAGCCGTCTCGGCGAATGGTTCCTGCCAAGGATATGGCATCACCTAACCCGTAGTCGACACGCATGAATTGACCGATGAATGCAGACTCCGAAATCCCGCCATTGGCGCTCGGTGCCTGTTCAGCCGCATTCAAACTGTTGTTCAAGTAAGCATACTGAACATCGTTCGTCGCCAAGCTGTCACGCGATCCGTAAAAACTCGTGCTGCGGTTCTTCAAAGACGAGTAACCCGCAACAACTTTCAACTCATCTCCATTGGACAATTCTTTGTCATAGGTCACAATGTTTTCCCATTGCCAATTGCTCCATTTGTTCTCACCCAGGATCAAAGAATTGACCGGGCGGAACTCATAAGCCGGTCGATCCGGATCATTCGGCCCAATTCCCAGGTCATACGTTGGATTAAAAATACGCTGTGAACCCAGCGATAAATCCACTGACATCGTAGAGCGGAAGGTCAGGTTTGACAGGAGGTCAAATTCGGCGAAAGACGAACCAACGAAACGGTTGGTCGTCCAAAAATCGTTGTTTATTGCGATCTGATTCGCTGGATTGGCGATGTCAGAATCGATGAAGTTCGAATAAGCAAAAGACCCATCATCCCGCCTCGCCTGCGTGATGGGATCCATGTTGAGGGCACGCCCTACCGGCGTTGCAAACTCATTGTTCTCTGCCAATGCAGAGCGATTGAGGTGGGTAAAGTTGACATTTTGGCCCAAGCGAAAACGCTCACCACCATCTTGTCGCGTATTGACACGGAACGTGTAACGCTCAAAGTTTCCTTTGTCACCACCGACAATTCCGTCTTGGGTGAAGTAGCTTCCTCCTATCGCTGTTGATGATGACTCTGTTCCTTTGGTAAAGCTAAACGAGTGGTTCATCATCGCCGCTCGTTCAAAAATCTCATCCTGCCAATCAAATGTCTCAAGCGCTGAGGGGTTGGCAAGTGCTGCCAGCGGCGTGAGGCCTGCCGCGGAGCGACTTTCGTTCATGAGAATAGCATACTCTTCAGCATTGAGAAGCGCCATGTATTTCCAAGGCTCCTGCACACCGTAGTAACTCTCGTAGGTAATCTGCGGCTTCTGGTTCTTGGATCCGGATTTGGTCGTAATCAAGACGACGCCATTTCCTCCACGTGCTCCATAAATCGCCGCTGAAGCGGCATCCTTGAGGATGGAAATGGACGCGATGTCCGCAGGGTTTAAATAATCGATGCCACCGCTGGGGATTCCATCAATGACATACAACGGCTCAGCGTTGTTCAATGAACCCGTACCCCGAATTCGGATGGACTGGGTAGAACCGGGCTGACCCGAGTTCTGAGTGACCTGCACACCTGCGGCGCGGCCCTGCAATGCCTGTTCTGTTCGCAGCACAGGCATGGATGTGATTTCCTTTGAATCGATGGTGCCTACTGCACCTGAAATCTTGCTTCGCTTCTGATTTCCATAGCCGACGACAATGACTTCCTCCAAGCCGGCGACATCTGCCGATAGTGAAGCGTTAATTTCTGCCTTCGCTCCGACAGCCAAAGATTGAGGCGTGTAACCGATAAAGGAAAAGATCAGCGTGGCCTCTTCTCCAGCAACGGTCAACGTATACTGACCATCAAGGTCAGTGAAGGTCGCATTTTGCGTACCCTTTTCAACAACCGTCACCCCGGGCAACGCTTGTCCATCTTCAGCTGCAGTCACCGTTCCGGTAACTGCCTTCCCCTGGGAAAAGGCAGTTACCGTCATGGTGGCTAAAAAACTGAATGCTAAAAGCAAGTTTTTCATTCAAAGTATTTTTTCAAAAGGGTCTAATCTGAAGACTAATCTTAGTTGACTTTCAACAATTTCTGTGTCGAGCCGAATCCTTCTGCTTGCACTTGAACGAAGTATACACCCGCAGCTTGTCCAGAGACATCCATTGCGTATACATTTTCGTTTGCAGGTACTTGGAAGCTCGCTACAAGAGCGCCAGTGAACGAAACGATTGTAATTTGCTTTGGAGATTGGACACCGGCAAAACGCAACTCTACATTTCCTGTAGTGACCGATGGAATCAATTGGAAATCAAAACCCAACGCCTCAGCAATACCTGATGAACCTTCACAAGCAGCACAAGAGTTGAAACAGAAAGCTTCAGTAGTAATGGACTCCTCTGCTTCAATCGTCAAAATTCGGTTCGTGAAGTCACCCGTTGTCAAGGTGCATTCTGTGTAGTTTTCAGCATCAAACTGCTCGTCTACTCCACTGTTGACAAACTTGTACTCGTGACCTCCTGGTGCCAATACCGTTGAATACTCATAAATGCCGTCGCCATCGTCATCAGTCATTAATTCACCGGGGAATGACCAGCCATTGACTGAACTACCGAAAATAGTAACGTCGCTGATCACAACTTGATCTGACATGTCCACACGGAATGTCACGGGAATCTCGGAAGACGTCTCGCAAGAGCCATCGGTTGTGCACTGACCGAAGCACGTGCTGACCGTTGTGTTTTGGGTCAATGGATCCAAGAATCGATCATTGAAGTTGTCGGGATCTCCGCATGGAAGGCCTGTCAAATTCTCCTTGCACGACCAATCTCCACAGGCTCCATTCGTGAACGTATAGAAGCTCGAAAAGTCTGCATCGAATGTAAACGTAGCGCTATAAATGCCATCGCCGTCAGCGTCAAGCATCTCGTTGTCTCCAGGGTTTCCGAAGTTTCCTCCCCCGGCGATGTAAACACCTTCTGGCGAAACTTCTTCATTGGCCATATTAACGTTGAACGTCACAGTATAAGTGGAATCTCCACCACCGGTAGATTCACATGCCGAACAAGAGTTGAAGCAAAAAGCGTCAGTTGCGAAAGAATCATTCTCGACCGTGATCAAACGATTCGTGAAATCTCCACTGGTCAAGGTGCACTCAACATACGTTGAATCAAAGGCCTCATTGCCGCCCTCGCCGTTTTGGAACAAGTACTCGTAAGAGCCCGTTTCGAGCGTTTGGGTTGTTTCGTAAACGTTATCGCCGTCATCGTCGTTCATCGCAATTGCGCCCCATCCGTCGAAGGCTGCATGCAAGAAAACACCTCCCGTAACGATTTGCTCCGTCATGTCCACTCGGAACGTAACGTCCGCTGCACTCACAGATGCGCAAGACCCATCCGATGTGCACTGTGCGAAGCACGTCGAAATAGTGGCTCCTTCAGCGGTCACTTCATCCAAAAAACGATCGCTCCATGTGCCGTAGGCACAATCTTGTCCAACGATGTTTTCTTTGCACGACCAGTCGCCACAGGCACCATTGGTGAACGTGTACGCACCTGAATAGCCAAGGGGCATGGCCATGGTAATCGTCCAGACGCCGTCTCCGTCGTCATCGGTCATGGCGTTTTCGCCTGGCGTTCCGAAGTAATCGCCACCTGCGAGGTAGACACCATCGGGTGAGACTTCCTCGTTGGCCATGTTAACATTCCAAGTCACAGGAGCTACCTGTGCATTCATAGCAAAAGCTAGTGCGGCAAAAGCCAGCGTAAAAAACTGCTTCATGTAATTAAGATATAAGGGTTATTAGTTTTCGTTTTTAACTTCAATTTCGACCACTTGGTTGCCTATGCGAATTCCAAATGCACCAGGCTCTACAGTGTATTCAATGTTCCGGTTAATGAAACCAAGTTCATCAACCGCGATGCGCGCTGTGGCCTTCACCGTTTCTCCGGCGCCTACAAAAACGCGCTGAAAGTGACGCAGCCGATCAACACTTGGTGTAATGGAAGCCACACGGTCCTGGCTGTAGACGGCGACCAATTCATTGCTCATGCGATCTCCAATGTTTCGGAGCTCCAATGTTACTTCGATCGTGTCATCCAAATTGTATTCGGTCTGGTCCGTGCTCAACGCATCGTACTCCACTGCCGAATAGGAAAGGCCAAAACCGAATTCATACTGCGGATCAAATGCACTGATGGAGGAGTTCGCATGGATTTCTTCCGTGTGCTTGTGATCGTACGTCATGTGGGCCGAAGTGTGACGAGGCCATGTGAAAGGCAGACGCCCGCTTGGATTATAAGTTCCATCCAATACTTGAGCGATGGCATCCGCGCCATAATCCCCGGGCAAGTAGGCCATAACAACCGCATCCAAGAAGGGTTCAATGTCATCGAATACCCGCGGTCGTCCTTCTATAAAGACGCCGATTACGGGAACACCCGTTGCATGGACCGCACGCACCAATTCTTTTTGATTCTCAAAAAGATCAATGTCCTCAGTGTTTCCAACAAATTCGGTATACGGCATTTCACCTAGCCCAAGGACGACATGCGCAGGTCGTCGGCGCTGGATGCTTCGGACAACTCGTTGGACTTCGTTTTCCGTAAACTCCATTTCGAGCTCGATGTGCTGGATGCGATTGGCTTCAAATCGCATCTCCATTGCCTCCACGAGGGTAGGACGACCCTCGGTATTAAAAGCCGGATCGTCGCCCTGCCATGTTCCCGTCCAGCCGCCATTCAGCGCATTTAGGCTATTGGCGGTAGGTCCCGTAACCAGCACATCTTTTGTGCCTGAGATCGGCAATACCGATTTTCCATTGACCGTATCATTTTTGAGCAATGTGATGCTCTCCAATGCAGCTCGAGCTGCAGAACCTTCAAAGTTCTCCTTGCCCGGATAAGCAGTCAAAGGCGGAGGAAAGCCCAGTGATTCAAACAATCCGAGCTTTTTCTTCATCATCAAAATCCGGCGGACGGACTGATTGATGCGTTCCTCTGAAATGGTTCCTTCCTTCACCAATGCCAATAAGTGCTCGGTAAACTCGAGGTCCATCGGCACCATCGCCATATCAATGCCCGCCTCAATGGCCATTTTGGTAGCCTCCTTATAGTCATGCGCAATCATGTGCCGGGTAAAGAGGTATTTCACATCCTCCCAGTCCGTAACCAATAAGCCTTCGAATCCCAACTCATCACGCAGTAACTCCGTCAGCAGTGCTTTGTTTGAATGGACAGGAATGCCATTGATTTCACCGCTGTTAATCATAATACTCATCGCTCCCGCTTCAATCGCGGCTTGAAATGGAGGGAGAAAATATTCACGCAATTGACGCTCTGGAATCCAAGCAGGCGTGCGGTCCTTACCGGACAGTGAGAAACCATAACCGAAAAAGTGCTTCAGCGTCGCGGCAAAAGGCACTCCACTGTTTTGGTAACCATCCACAATTGCACGGCCCATGGTAGCAACCATGTAAGGATCTTCCCCAAATGTTTCCCAAAAACGAGGCCAACGTGGGTCCCGAGCTAAGTCAAGCACTGGCGAGAAGTTCCAATGAATTCCCAAGGCATGCACTTGAACTGCAGTATTTTTTCCGGCTGTCCGAGCTGCTTCTGGATTCCAAGTAGCACCCAAACCAATTTGTTGTGGTCCAAGTATACCGTTCTGCGTATACGTAGGACCGTGTATGGCATCGATGCCGTACAAAACTGGAATGCCCGAAGCCTTCTTCGCCGCTGCCGTTTGAATGTCATTTATGAACTCATGCCACTTTTCCGGGCTGTGTGAATGATTGCCGCAATTCAAGATGCTTCCTACTCGGTACTTGACCAGGGCATAGCTGACTTTCGCCGTATCCAAATGCTGCGGTTCTGTCAATTTTGAAGGCAAACCCGTGCCGATCGCTCCTAACGTAAGCTGGGTCATCTCCCCCACCTTATCTTCAAGCGTTAGCGTGGCCAACAACGAGTCAACAAACTTACTGTCTTCACTGATTTCGGGTACTTTCTTCTCTGAACAGCCAAGAAAACATGCGCCCGTTGCAACCAGAAAAGCCAAGGAAAGAGTAAAGGTTGCATTACGCGTCAGCATCATCATCTCATCATTGAATATCGTGTGCAAATTACAAATAGGAAATCGCTATCCCTGCCTCAAAGACATATTAATTCATTGCACATTACCTGCACAAATACCTCAACATTCCCTCCTATATTTGACTACTTGATTTCTCAAAGAATTAATCAAAATACTGATTCACAAATAGATAAAGTATTGACAGGTTCAATTCCCACATTCTGGTGCTCGCGATTATTCCCTCTCCTGCTCCTTCTCTTTGCTTTATTTTTTATTGGCAACAACGGGTGTAGGGCTCACACGGATGCATCTCGCGCAATCATCCAACACTTCGATAGAAAATCCATCGGAGGCGGCACGCATTGCCCTTACATTTCGGTAAATGACCCGAATCGCATCGCGGTAGCCAACAACCTTGGGCTGCTTCTATTTGACGGAAATGAGTGGTCGCTATTGGACTTGCCGAATGGAGCGCAGTCACGTTCGGTTGCGGGATTCGAAGACTTGCTTTTTTGCGGGGGACAAAATTTCGTGGGAATTCTTGATTTCAGCGATGAGCTTGGCATTACCCGTCCAAAATGGACAGATTGCACTGCGCAAATTTCTGCAAAATCTGGCCCCTTCGATGATGTCTGGAGAATGTTCGCTTCGCCCTCGGCATTAACGGAAGAGGCCAAAGAATATGAGGCGGTGTTCAGTTGTTCGGAATTTGCCGGTTCATTGAGTCGAGAAGGAGAATACCGAGAATGGCTATCGGGCCCCATTCGCAACTCCACCACCTGGAAAGAAGGAGTGGCATTTCAGTCATCTGAGTCGATTCATTTTTTCGATTGGAACGGATCGGAAATCGAGCGCATCCCCCTGCAAAAGGACTGGAAAATGGAAGGGATCGCACGCAACAGCGCAAACAAGGTCATTCTCATGACCCATGCCCATGGCTTGCAAGAGTGGGATGGGAACGCTTGGAATGAGAGCCAAACAGCCTTGAGCAAGCATCTTCGTGAAGCGCGTGTGAACTGCATCGAAAAAATGAAAGACACTTGGTTCATTGGAACGTCCAATGGTGGCATCGTGAGTACGATTGATTTTGATCGATTCCAAATTCCTTATGCCGAGGAATCAGGTTTGATCAGCAACAGTGTTCTGGACATCAAGGCTGACCGAACAGGCAACATCTGGGTTGGACTGGAGGGCGGTGTTGATCTACTCAAGTACAATTGGCCGCAACGCACCCCATCCGGATTGGAGGAACTCAAAGAGGCTGGGCATGCATCCTTGCACCTCTCCAACGGCAGCCGCTATTGGGGAACCTCCCAAGGCGTTTATTTCCAATCAAAAAGCGGCGCCCCCTTGAAAATCATCTCAGATATCCCGGGCCCGATATGGTCATTGTCACTGCGGGAAAATGATGTTTGGGTCTGTCATCGTTCGGGAGCTGGAGTCATCTCCGACGGGCAATTTCATTCGATCATTGATGAAACAGGCGTTTGGAATATTTGGCCATCCTCCGACCCTAACATTTGGTATGCCGGAACGTATCGTGGCCTGATTCAGATCAAATATGCACCGCGAGGTCGGCACCCGAAAAGCCGCTGGCAGTCGCTCGGGGCCATGGTTGGGTTTGAAGAGAGTTCGCGGTTTCTGAGAGAAGAATCGCCCGGAATATGGTGGGTTTCGCATCCTTACAAAGGTGCCTTTCGATTGGAACTCGATGAGCTGAACCGAAGCGTATCAAGCACCAAAACTTACGATGCGTCAGCCGGCTTTCCAGATCCACTGCAAATCAACATGTGCAACCTCGATACGCGTATGGTCTTTGCTACTTCAAAGGGTTTCTATCAATGGGATGCAGCAACTGACCGCATGATTCCCGATGGCAGCGCATTGAGCAATTGGATTGACGTTGACCGCTCGTACCAGCGGATTTACAACAGCCCCAGTGGAAACATTTGGATTTTTGCTGATCGATCCATTCGAATGCTGCCTTTGGCTGGAGTTTCCATGCTTGACGATCCAAATCCACGGTTTGCATCGATGGGACAGAATCCTGTGCCCACCCCCTTTGAAGCCATCGAATTCTTGGAAAATGGCCTCGTTTGCATCCCCATTGAACGCGGGTTCACCTACCTCACTCCCGATTTAATGCACCAAGTGCAATCCGGGCCGCGCGTCAAAATCAGCCACGTCAATCACCTCAATGTTGCGAAATCCCAACTCAGTATCGAAGATGAGTCCATCCGGCTAAAAGCGGGCGTGCATGCCCTCGAATTCAAATTGAGTGGACTCAATTCTGACTGGGCAGGACTGATAGAATACCAGTGGCGAATTCAAAACGTTGCGGAACAATGGTCCCGACCCACTTCCAATTCCAGGATTACACTCTCGGGGCTTCAGCCTGGAACCCATGCCGTTGAATTTCGAGCATTCATTGGAGAAAATATGCCCTGCGCGGTCACGCCTGTGACCATCTTCGTCAGCGCTTATTGGTATCAGTTGATTTGGGTGCGCATTCTTGGCTTTTTCCTTTGCGCTTCCTTGATTGTTGTTTTCTTCCGGCGCAATCAAGGCATCTTAGAAGCCAAACATTTGATTCAAAAGCAAAATGAGCGTGATCAACGAATGAAAACTGAGCAAGCCATGAAGGCTTCTATGGAGAAAACAGAGATGGCATTGCAAGCGCAAAAAACAGCCGCAAAAGAGCTCCAATTGGCGGCAAAAAATAAAGAGTTGGCCTCTGCCACAATGCATCTGGTGCAAAAAGCGCAATTGATCCAAACCATTGACGCCACCTTGCAATCACTGAAAACACAAATACCATCCAAAAACCAAGCGGAAGTTGATTCCCTCCTCAACATCATCAAAGACGGTGGGAAGTTGGATGATGCGTGGGATGATTTCACAAAGCAGTTTGACCAAGTTCACGTTGAATTTCACCAGCGCATTACGACACGCTACCCGCAATTGACCAAAACAGACTTTAAATTGTGCACCTACCTTCGCATGAACCTGTCATCCAAAGAAATTGCCTCCCTCATGTTTGTCTCCTTGCGGGCTGTTGAAGTGAGCCGTTCTCGCCTGAGAAAGCGCCTCGGCTTGAGCAAGTCACAAAACCTCATCGCATTCATTCAAAACATATGAAGCTCGGCAACAAAAGGCACAGGTTTTTCCATTCATCCCGCCATTGGCTTGGGTTCATGGCGGTTCTTTCTGGCGCTGCTTGTAATGTGGCCACGCCACCCACAAATGCGGAAATCGGCAATGTTGTTCCACTGAATGATGGATGGGAATTTCAACAAGAAGGCGCTAGTGCTTGGCTTCCGGCAGAGGTTCCTGGAGATGCAATCACGGATCTGTTTAGAAACGGCCAAATCGATAACCCATTCCACGGAACAAATGAAGAAAGCCTGCAATGGGTAGCGAATCAAAATTGGATTTACCGGTGCATTTTTGACCTGAAATCTGACCGTATACTGAGCCATTCCTCGGAACTGGAACTGGTATTCGAAGGAATCGATACCTATGCTGAAATCCGGCTCAATGGCACGTTGCTGGACAAAACAGACAACATGCACCGAACACACGTGCTTCCGGTACCCAAGGAAATCTCTTCACCATGCACCCTGGAAGTTTCGTTGAAGTCTGCCGTTTCAATGGGCCTCAAAGAGATGGCCGGATTGCCACGGCTGGTCCCTACGAGCAACGAAAACATGCCCCTCTCGCAAAGAACAAGCAGCGTCACGCGCAAAGCCAAGTACCACTATGGGTGGGACTGGGGACCACGCTTGGTTTCCTGTGGGATCTGGCGCCCCGTCTCCATTCGCACAACTGACCGCATCGCATCCGAAGAAATTCAACTCACACTGATTTCCCTTGATGACGAAGTGGCTGTTTACGAAGTTGCTGGGCCCCATGAACTCCAACACGGCAAATTGCAAATCGCGCAATCTGAAACACAGCCTGTGCAATGGGAAGCAAGCCCTTGGAGCTCTGGAAAATGCCAACTTCGGATCTTTGATCCACAACGTTGGTGGCCTCGTGGCATGGGCAAACAACCGCTGTATTCATTTCATTGGAATAATGAAGAGCAGGAAATCGCCTTCCGTTTTGGCATTCGAAACATCGAATGGATTCGTTCGCCGGATGAGTGGGGCACCTCATTTGCTTGCTCCGTCAATGACCAGATGTTTTTTGCGAAAGGCGCCAACATCATCCCACCTGATTTCTTCCCAACCCGCGCACAAGCTGCCGAAGACCAGCTCATTAAGGCAGCATTGGACGCCAATATGAATATGCTCCGGGTTTGGGGTGGAGGCGTCTATCCGAGTGACTCTTTCTTGAACAAATGCGATGAGGCGGGACTGCTTGTGTGGCAAGACTTCATGTTTGCATGCGGCATGGTCCGAGGCGACGCCGCTCACCAATCCAATGTGAGACGCGAAGCAATCGACCAGTTGAAAAGGGTTCGAAATCACCCGAGTATGGCATTGATTTGCGGAAACAATGAATCCAAGCACGCATGGGAAAACTGGGGGTGGCCTGAGGCGTTTGATTTGCACGGAGCAGACTCGGTTGCCACAGAGGCTGCCTACACTGCCATCTTTGACTCAATCCTACCAAATGCCATTGATTCCCTGTCCGACTTGCCTTATTGGCCTTCCTCGCCAATGGCAGATCCGATTGAAATGTCCGGAGCACTTTCGGGTGATGAACATGCATGGCGGGTTTGGTTCGATACCTTGGATTTCGATTATTACAGCGATCAACCCGGTCGATTCGTCAGCGAATACGGACTGCAAAGCCTGCCAGACTTAAAAACCTTGCTTGAAGTTGGCATCACCGAATGGGACAGTAAATCGCTGCAATTTCGACAGCGCTCCCGCATGGAATGGTTGCAACCTGGCCTGGATGGCTGGGGCATGATGCGCATCTACGCCCGACGTTATACCGCTGACCCCATGCGCAACACGGTCGATGAAAACGGCAAAGCCCTTTTGAATCGCTGGATCTATCTGAGCCAATTGACACAATCCATCGGTCTGCGCGAGGGAATCGAGCGCCATCGAAACAGCCGAGGACGAATAGCGGGCTCATTGTATTGGCAGCTGGATGATGTTTGGCCAACCGTGTCTTGGTCTACCATGGACCACGCCGGTCGATGGAAACTGGCACATCACGCCGTGAAACACGCCAATGCCGATCGGCGGGTTATCTGGAGTCGCTCCCATTCGGAAATTGGAATGGCCCAATTGCACAATCAAAGTCCGGAATCCATTGTGGGATCAAAGCTTGTGGCACAATGGCAAAACGAACGCGGCGAGGTACTGTTCGAAGCTACGAAAACAGCCAATCTCCAACCATTTGAATCCATCCCACTGCTCTTTGCAGGCGCGCCAGAGGAGGCAGCTCTTATCTCGTGGACGTGGCTGGACCCAATTGGCGAAACAATCGACACAGGGCATCAATTGCAAGTAAAGCCGTCCTCCATTCGTTGGCCAAAAGCAACGGTAAACATCACCCAAAATGGCAATGAGTTGATGGTATCAACCGATAGCATGGCCTATGGAATTCATCTGAGGAGTACAACCGATGGAACGTTTTCTCACAATGGATTCTTGCTTCTTCCCGGAGTGCAGAATGCGCAACACCTTCACTTTACACCCCATTCAGAAGGACAAGGACTCACTCCGGCATTTAGTGTCCAGCACTTCGCTCAATTCCAGTAACAGGCGACGTTCAGCATACCTCCAGCAATGCAAAGGCATGCCCCCGAAAATTGACGGAATCGCCTGCGGTCATTCCGAGCATCAATTGACCCAGCGGTGAAGCTGCAGAAATAGCAAACAATGGCTCCTCGGCTTCTTTTATACGTCCAAGTGGAACGGACAAGAAGTAAATCCCTTGCCTCGTGCGCACCGCTGCACCCCAGGCAATAACCGCCATCGGGCTAGTTGGCATCTGCCCCAATTCGATCAGTTGTTTCCGAACAGACTCAATCTGTCCTTGAATGTGGGTCAGCTCCTGTTCCATCATCGCCCGACCTGTCTCGTGCTTATCCCCGGCCGAACTCTTTGTCGCCGAGCCCTTGGACTCCTCCAATTGTGATTGCTCATCGCGCAGCTCATCCAAGCGCATTCGAAGCTGACGATCAATTAATTTTATCCAATGCGTTTTGGTTGCCTCCATGAGATGCCAAAGATGATTCCCCAATGATAACCCTTTGCAAGCAATCAACGCAGCAAATTCACCTGGCCTTTCCATTGCCGGGAAGATTCCGGGAAAGTCCTTGAGTCGATTTGCAAGACCCAGGTGTAAATTCCTCCGGGAGCAAAATAGGCACCATCGATACGTGCCTCCCCTACCCAATGCATTTCAGGGTCCTGGGTTTCCCAAACTTTTTGGCCATATCGGTTATATACCACCAAATCATATCGGTCCACCAAACTTGGGTTGGACAGAACTGGTTTCCATCCGTCGTTGATGCCATCTGCGTAGCCCTGCATCGGAGGAGTAAATGCGTTCGGCACATAAACTTCAAGGTTCTCGAGCACCTCCACGAACATCGTGAATTCCTCGGCGCAACCATGTTCATTCATTACCATGAGTATCACTTGATACGTGCCTGCCCCATCGTAGGTATGGTTCGCATTCCATTCTGAAGAAAGTTCTCCATCTCCGAAGTCCCAAATCGCTTGGCCGTTATCCGACGTGTTTTCGAATATCCAAGAACTATTCAAAGGGTCAGGGGCATCAAACGTTCCGGCGTAAGGGTCCGCATAAAAACCAACCGCCGGCCGCGGAAGCACGACAACTGAATCCCCCAACGGCAAAACCGATGTGCAACCTCGATCGGATACCCCACTCAACTGCACGTCATACGTACCCGGCCATTCTAGATTCACTTCAGACGTCACCTCATCACTCATAAACACCCGTGTGGAGTCCAGGTGAATTTCCAGGAGCCATTCCACTGCTCCCTCAGTGCTGTAATCAATTTCCAACAAATGAGGCGCACATCCCATCAACGGACTTGCGGAAAGAGCCAATTCCGGAAGTTCCAGCACTTCAACGCTATCCAAGGCAAAACTTTGACAACCAAACTCGTTTTCACTCAGCAGTGTAATCGAGTGATCTCCAGAGGTGGATATCTCCAAAACCGCATCACCCGTAGCTGCAACGAGCGCGCTGTCAATGAACCAAGCCAGCTGAAGTCCATCAACCGCATCGACAATTGGATTGATAGCTGCAGGCACGCCGCAGATGACCGTATCCGTCAATTGAAATGCCGCAGAAGGAGCGGGCCAAACTTCAATAGAGAAGGATTGCGCGGATGCACACCCCCACTCATTGAGCACTTCCACCTCGATCAGAAGATCCGTAGCTTCGGCTCCGGCATGCAGCAAAGAGAAACTCGGTGCAAATGCATCGGACTGCTGAGGACCATTGTCAACTGTCCAAGACCACTCGCCTGCTCCAATCGTTTGATTATCCATGGCAACCTCCAACGGAGAACATCCACTTGTGATGCTGGGCGCAGCGTTGATTGCCAGCGGAATGTGCACAGCAACTGCGAGCGTGTCGTAACCCACACACCCATTGGCATCGGCACCTTGGGCGAATATGACCTGATCCCCTGGCATCGTCCACTGAATGATTGCAGGAGCCGGAGCCGCCTCATTTCCCGCATCTGAAGTCCATTCAATTTGAGCTGTGCTCAGCAAGCCAGAAGTTTCCAAATCAAAGAGCATTGAGTCACCCACGCACGCCGATCCATTCGATGAGGAAAGCTCCAAAGCAAAAGCCGGGTGAACGGTAACGTCCAAGGCAAAAGAATCCACTGCGCATGCATTCGAAACGGCTAGAAGCACCTCGAAGTTTCCAGCTTCTGAGAAAGTATGCGTGGCGACTGAATCAAATGCAATTGCGCCGTCTCCAAAGTCCAGTACCCTAGCATCGCCTCCAACGCTGAGGTCGGTGGCCTTCACATCGAGTGGAAGGCATCCAACAGCGAAGTCCAAATCAAATTGTGCTTCAACGAGGGAAGACTCAACCAAAACAGCCGCAGAATCCGCAGATGACCCGCATTCATTGGATGCGGTCAGTGCTACCGAAAAGAGACCTGATTCATCGGTGACTTCAAATGTGGGCCAAACCGGCGTGAACCCCGTTGCCTGTTCTCCATTTCCAAACTCCCAAGTCAATGTTTCTACTTGTCCCTCAGTGGTAAAATCAAATTCGGCCAAAAATGGCGAACACACCGTGCCGGGGCTATCGAGCAGCTGTACCACTGGGGTTGCATTGACCTCAATCACATCCTGTGCCGTGTTCGATCCACAATGATTGTACACCTCCATTTCGAGCGTGAAACCCTGCGAACCTGAAGGTTGCTCAAACACCAATGAATCCCCCGCTTCCAGAACCAATTCCATGCCGTCAAGGCTCCATTGCACTGCATCCACCATGCCCGTTGCCGCATGGTCAATTCCAATATTCAATGGCACGCAACCCGCATTTTCAGACAAAGTGAATGCCGCAATTGGAGGAGCGAACCATTGCACGTTCTGTTGCGCCGTGTTCGCGCACCCCCACTCATTGACAACGGTTAAGGACAATTCAAGAACACCCGCTTCTTCGAACAATACACTCACGGCTGAGGTCGTACTGATCAAACTATCAGCCAACCACCAAGCATAGGATTCCATGCCTGCAGCGATTGAATTTGTGATGAAAGCTTGACCGATGCACTGCTCATCGATGAACGGAAACGCTGATTCCGGTAAATCCCGCATGTGCACGGTATGATTCTCTGAATTCAAACAACCTGTCAGCGAATCTTCCACTTCGTATGCAACCACCCAATCACCTGCACCAATCTGGGTGTCGAATATGCCCACCTCAGTGTCCAAAATTCCCGTGCCGCTCCATGTTCCACCGATAGGCGTTGCCAGCGGAAGTGTTTGGTCTGCGTCTCCCAAACAAAAAGCACTCTCCATTGCCATCGCAATCACCGGTAAATCCAAAACTTCCAAGATGCGTTGGTCCGAAACGAAGCATGAATTTTGCCCCCCCGATAATTCAAAGGTATACGTGCCAGGTGCCAATGCTGCGAGCTCAACGACGCCCGCAGAGGCATCGATCAGCGCTGCCTGTTCCAGCGGTCCAACGCCGCTCCAGGTCGTTTCAAAATCACCACTTTGACCCTCCAGCTCTACCCATTCGTTGCCCGCACAAAACGCCGTGTCGAGGCCGGCAAAAATGGTCGGTGGCGGCTGCACGGTCAACTGAAGGGTGTCGGCATTCGAACAACCTGTTGCGGAATCGAGGTAGAAATATTCCACTTGAAACGATCCCAATCCAAGATTCGCAGGATTCAATGCCCCACTCAAGTCAACTTCGCCTGAAGCCAAGCCCAAGCCGAAAAAACTTCCTGATCCGAATGCGTCCGTCAAGGGCATGCCCGACGGCAAAACCTCCTCAAAAGATTGATCACAGAGCCAACGATCTTCTCCGGCAAAAACATCAGGCAAGGCATTGATGACGACGCTCCAAGATGCATGACCCGCGCAGCCATTGGCATCCGTTGCGATCAAGTCAACTTCGAATACACCCGGTGCATCCCATACCAAATCCGCAACGCTATCGTTGGGCAAAAGCGTAGATGCTCCCGGGGACGACCAATCCAATGCAGCAATGGGAAAAGCTGCATTCACTTGCACAGCTGCATGAATGGAATCGCCTGAACAGCCGTTACTGGGAATCGACCCCGTCACTTCTGGCAATGCATGGATGATCAAGCTCACCGAATCTGTCACGAGGCAAGAGGCTTCGCCAGAAGAATAGGTGTATCCAAACGCTCCTGAATTCAATTCAGTTGAATTTACGCTACCTGCAATGGAGTCCAAGAGTGCAGGTCCCGACCAAAAACCCGTCGAACCGATCGGAACGGGCAACTCCAAAAGAGCAGTTCCTTCGCACGCCACCACTTCCGAAGCCAAATTCAGTGCTTGCGGTGCCGCCACATCCAACGATGTGGTATCCGAAGCACTGCACCCAAACTCATCGACAAACCGATAAATCAGCGGCCACGTTCCAACGCCAAAATCGCTTGGGAAAAACGTGTTATTGCCCAGTACTTGTGCGGCTTCAGGCAGCTCCCACGTGCCACCCGATGGTGTCGCATCAGGAAAAGAAGTCGCTATTTCCTGGTCGCAAGTTTCAAATGATACGGCTGTCGAAACCACTGGACTGGCGCGAATGATATAGGCTGCATCGACGTCTCCAGAGCAACCTGAAGCATCGGTGACTTGCAAGGTGACCGCCAAGGTATCTGCACCCGATAGAGGAGCGTGGACAAAAGATTCCTCTCCTTCCGTGAAGACTCCGGTGCCGCTCCAGGCTAATTCGTAGACATCGGATGTTGTCCCGCCCCAAGGCTGAGCGATAAGCGCTATGGTATCTCCAGGGCAATCGCTCGTTGCCAGGTAATCAACCGTCGCTGAAGGCAAGGGGCGAATTTCTATCCAAACGGTATCCTGCTGGGCACAACTCCCTTCACCCGCGTGAAACACAACGGGATGGACCCCTTCAGAAAGACCGGAAGTTTGGATCATAGGCGACAGTGAATCGACCACGCCGGTGCCCGACCACCAACCGCCCAAATTGGGGTAGAAATTGTCCAGCGTTAGTATCGGCGTGCCCTGGCAAATGGAACGGTCAGGACCCGCTGCAATTGAATCCAGAGGAGTGATATCCACCATGATTGAATCGGCATTTGCACAGCCCACAGAATTTGTTGCCGTATAAGTCAACGAATGACTTCCTACACCGATCAATCCCGGATTGAACGTTCCCGATGAATCAACTACTCCTTCGCCCGACCAGACGCCCATTAATGGGTCAGCCATCGGTGCATCAACCTCTGCATTCTGGTCGCACAATTGCCATGCCTCGGGCAGGGTAATTTCAGGCAGTGCAATCGGCTCGATGAATACCGAACCAAGATCCGTGCACCCTTCATCATCGGTGATTTCCAGAAGAACGGAAGACAAGCCCTCATTCACATCAGCGATGAGATAGGGTTCATTGGATGCCGTGAACTGCACGCCATCCGACCATTCGTAGCTGTATTCATTTCCTACGGCCAGCGTTCCGCCCCCGGTGAACACTTCAAACCAAACGGTGTCTTGATCACACGCAATGCCCCCCTGTGTGGAGAGCAAAGCCACAGGATGTTCCAACACTGTCCAAACAACAGTGTCAGAAGTCGCACAAGAAGCCGTTCCAACCTCGTAAACAAAGACGCTCTCACCAACTTCCAAAGCACCACCATCCAACAAGCCTGCATAAGGGTCAATGAGGGCTGGTCCGGTCCAAATGCCAGATTCTACCTCCTCAAATCCAGTGAATTCCAACCAATCATTCGTCTCACAGACGGAGCTATCACGTCCTGCCTTGGCCAAAATCGGCTCATTGATCTGCACAACGGCAGTGTCGAAAGCCTCACAGCCATTGGAATCGGTGTAATGGTACTCCAATTCGGCGATACCCGGGGTTAAATCACCGGGATTGAAGAAACCTTCAGATACAAACGGCCCCTCCCAAGTTCCTCCCACGGGTGACCCATCGGGAAGCAGCTCCATGAAATCTTGGTTGCAAACAGCAATACCATCAGGAGCTAACACCTGAGGCAGACCGGCTATGGTAAAGTCAAATTGAGCTGTCCCAGAGCAGCCTGCTGGCTGCAGCCAAGTTGGGAAGGGATCGAGTGCTACCGATGCGCTGACAGCATAGTCGCCGGGGACCAAACTCAAACCTGTGAGGTTCAAAGTGCCCCCTTCCGCTGAGGTGTCATTGAAAACCCATTGGGTACTCGTGACATTCCCCCAGGACTGAACCGCTGCCTCCATTTCCACAGGCGCACCTTCGCAGATAACATCATCCCCCGTTATGGAAATGCCTGGAACAAAATAGGAATACACTTGGAAACCTCCGCTTGCTGAGCAACTCAACGTTTCGTAAACATTTGTGCCTTCGACGCCTCCAATGATCGAATTTTGCATTTCGTACACCGCAATGGAGTCGCCAATCATCCCTCCACTTAAAGGGGTCGCCGATGAGCTCCATGTATATGTTTCAGCACCAGATGCGTTCATTTGAACCGATGCGCCCTGGCAAATCCAATCGTAGTCTGAATCGACGGTCACCTGCGGCAATGCCCGAACTTGGACAAAACTAGTATCGCTGCTCGTTCCGCAGCTGTTCTGGGCCCATGCAATGATTTCCTTTTCACCCTCCTCCTCAAATGGCAGGTTCAATGGCGCCGGAAAAGACGAAAACGTGCTATCTCCATCGATGATCCAAGCAAAATTAGATAGGGACGTATTGCCTGGATTGACATAAACCAGGGATTCCCAAATGTCATAGGCGCAAATCTCACCTCCATCGGAAGAGTTGACCGCAGGTGCCCCTGCTGCATTGGCATAAGTGGTTGACGAGACTACTGTGCATTCACCAAAACCCAAGGCAGCTATTGTCAATTCTATTTGGTACGTGACAGGCTCCAATAAGCGAATGGATGGCGATTCATCCGAGGCTATACTCCCGGGGTTCCACTCAAAATCTCCGCCCAGTATTTCCCAATGGTAGGTGAAGTCGCCACAACTCGGAATGGGCGCATCACTCGACAGGGTAGCTATTACCGGAGCACACAGGCCGTCGGAATTTACTGCAACCTCAAATGACTCCAATGCATCAATGGCCTCACAAGGCATGTCACAGTCTTGTGCGTTGGCGCGATTGTACGGGTGTAAAATCGCCAACGCACAAAGCCAAATCAAGCCCTTTATTGGGAGGGTCTTCATGGCATCTCGCTTCGGATAGATAGACATCATACCCCCTTACGCAGGAAAGAACGAAAACGTTTCGAAATCGGACGATCAATGAGCCGGCAGACTTCATTCCCTTTGCAGCAAAAAAGAACTTAAATTTAGAACATCATTCTAGGAGAACATGAAATCATTTCCAAATATCTCGCTCATAGGGATCACGCTCTTGCTCTCTTTCTCATTGGGCAACTCAGCTATTGGTCAAACTCCCGTCGTTTTTGAATACACCGGAGAAGTCGAAACATACGTTGTCCCCAGCTGCGTCGCCCAAATTGAGGTGATACTGCAAGGAGCAGAAGGAGGAGGTCCAAATGGAGGAAACGGATCCACCGTTTCAGGAATCATTGATGTCGTTGAAGGCCAAGTTTTGGAAATCCGAGTTGGCGGCGAAGGTGGTTGTCCAGGTGCTGGATTCAATGGAGGTGGCAGTGGAGGCTCAGCGAACAACAATTCCAATGCAGGTTGCGGTGGTGGCGGCGCCTCGGACGTTCGTTCCGCCCCCTATCAAATGGACGATCGCATCGCATCGGCGGCTGGAGGAGGAGGAATGGGAGGAGGAAACACAGATGCCGAAGCTGGGGTTTCGGGTTGCGCCAGCGGAGGAGATGGAGACAGTCCTTTTGGACAGGGAGGTGGCGGAGCCACAACCAATAACGGAGGAGCCGGAGGTCCGCCGTGGATCGGTTCAGGCAACAATGGAACCCCCGGAAGTTTGGGCAATGGGGGCAACGGAGCGATCGATCCATGCTACAATGTCGGTCCCGGCGGCGGCGGCGGCGGCGGAAAATACGGCGGCGGCGGCGGCGGAAGCGATTGCTTCGCCTCTGGTACCCTTGGTGGCGGCGGTGGCGGCGGCGGTTCGAGTTTGACTCCCACTGGATTCACTTGCACCGGAGGGAACACTTCTGGTAACGGAAGCATCACCATTGTGCCTCTGGGCGGGATTGGAATGACCATTGAACCGCTCAACCCACAGTATTGCGAGGGAGACTCCTTGTTTTTAAACTTGGCTGGAGCGGACAATTACGAGTGGCTCGAAGCCGATGGACTGAGTACATTGGAAGGCCCAGACGTTTGGGTCAGCCCCGATACGACCACGATTTATAGCGTCATTGCGTCAAATGAAGAATGCCTCGATACCGTTGAGGTTACAGTCACCGTGGTCCCCTACCCTGTATTGACCGTTGACCCCGTTTATGCCACATCGTGCAACGAGCCCATTCAATTGTTCGCTACCGGCGCCTTTCAACTGGCGTGGACCCCGGTAGAAACGCTGAGCAATGGCTTCGGCCCATTCACCACGGCAACCCCAACCGAAACGACTACCTACACCGTCACCGGGACAAATCAAGGGTGCAGCAGCACTGAAACCATCACCATTGCCTACCAATTGGAGGTTGAATCCACCGAATACTTTTGTGAGGGAGGAAGCTACTCTTTGCCGGATGGAACAGACGTGGAAGAAGAAGGCACCTACATCGCGAATTATGTTTCGACTGAAGGCTGCGATAGCATCGTAACAGTCAATCTCATTGAGCAGTCTACCTATGATTTTCAAATGCCCGTTCAACTCTGTGCCGGCGAGACCTTTACGTTGCCCGACGGCACCATTATCAATGAGCCGGGGACGTATCCGGTAATCATGGAAACGGCATTGGCACAATGCGACAGTGCCATCACCACTGTAGTGGCCATATTGCAACCTTTCGAAACACAGACCACGCTCGCCCTATGCGAAGGCGAACCCGTTGAACTTGGAGATGGCACAATCATCACAGAGGAAGGCGTGTACGTGACCGTTTTGACCTCCTTAACCAATGGGTGTGACAGCACGGTCACATCAAATGTCATCTACCAACCCAATTATGACGTGGCTGTGAGCTTGGAAGAATGCGACGATGGTTCGTACCTGTTTCCCGATGGCACATTGCCCACAA
>Ga0206123_10001277_pt1 | contig 23939 bp, 14 predicted proteins | sample Helgoland_Spring_2_FD_160086 | JGI IMG/M metagenome (GOLD analysis project Ga0206123, IMG submission 160086) | Pelagic subsurface seawater microbial communities from Kabeltonne, Helgoland, North Sea - Helgoland_Spring_Bloom_20160316_1 | ecosystem: Environmental > Aquatic > Marine > Epipelagic ...
TAGAATCAACGATGTGTTGAGGTATATCTTGCAGATAGACAAGGAGTTACCAGAAAATAAAAAGGGACAAATCTCAAAAAATTTGAGTTTGTCCCCTTTAGTGGAGTCGGAGGGATTCGAACCCTCGTCCAAACGTGTACTATTACAGCCTTCTACATGTTTAGTTTTTGTTTAGATTTTCGAGCAATTGCCGGTCAAAAACTACCAACGCATGCCTTATCCTAACTTAGATGTCTTGGGGGCGTCTAGACACCACCTCCAATAGGTTTACTTTTACGAAGTCACTAGATCAAAAACCGTAAACCAAGGTGTTTGAGTGACTTCCTGCTTGTCTACCTTGTAGACCGAGGCGTAATCCTACTATAATTCGGATTATGCAGCTAGGGCGTAGTTATTCTCGCCGTTTAAAAGTATGAAAAATGAGATTTAAGAGCTGTTTTCCAGCGCTCTACATGCTTACCATACTAGTGAACCCGCTGTCAAAACCAGTCGACCCCAGTATAAAAATACAAGGCCAAAGGCCCTGTATCATTTTGTTCACTTTTAAAAAACCAACAAAGGGTTTTAAATAAAAAGTACCACTATAAAAAGCAATCGTGCGCTTTAAAAGTGGGATGTAAAGATACACGAAAAACCCTATCTTTACCACCATAGTTTAAATTTCAAAACCATACGCCCAATGCCAATCACTTTTGCCATTATAAAAGAACGTAAAACCCCCCCAGATAGAAGGGTTGTGTTCTCTCCTAGTAAATTACAACAAGCCGCAGCCCAGTATCCAGATGCCCGCTTTATCGTAGAGGCTAGTGAGGTGCGTATTTTTCCAGACCAGGCCTATAAAGATGCTGGCTTTGAGGTGTTGCAAGATATAAGCCAGGCAGATGTACTTATTGGCGTTAAAGAAGTACCCATAGACGCGCTTCTGGCCAATAAAAAGTATTTCTTTTTTAGCCATACCATAAAAAAACAGCCTTATAATAGATCGCTTTTACAAGCCATGCTTGCCAAAAATATAGAGATGTATGACCATGAAACCATCACAAAACCAGATGGGGCGCGCCTTATTGGCTTTGGTAGGTACGCCGGTTTGGTAGGCGCCTATAACGGCTTTAGAGCCCTGGGGCTCAGAGATGGGCTTTTTAAACTGCCCAAAGTAGAGCACTTGCCAGATCTTAAAGCAGTAAAAGAAGCCCTTGATAAAATTACCCTCCCCAACATAAAAATTGCCCTTACCGGCTCTGGCAAGGTAGCCCACGGCGCCAAAGAAATACTAGACCATTTAAATATACTTCAGGTCTCTGATACAGATTACCTAACAAAGGAGTATACCCATCCCGTATATACCATGCTAGATGTTATGCACTATAATAAATGCATAGACGGGGCAAAAGGATCTATACAAGAGTTTTTTAAAGACCCCTCTGGCTACCAAAGTAATTTTATGCCCTACGCCAAAAAGACTCATTATTTTATCGCGGGGCATTTCTATGGCAATGGCGCCCCTTATCTATTTACCAGAGAAGATGCAAAAAATAAAGACCATACCATAAACCTAATTGCAGATATATCCTGTGATATAGACGGCCCTGTAGCTCCAACCATTAAGGCATCTACCATTGCCGATCCCTTTTATGGCTATGACCCCATACAAGAAAAAGAAGTAGCCTTTAACGCACCCGGTGCCATTACCATGATGACTGTAGATAATTTGCCCTGCGAGCTTCCCAAAGACGCAAGTGAAGGCTTTGGAGATATGTTTTTAAAACATGTAATCCCTGCTTTTTTTAATGGTGATGCAGATGGGCTGCTCTCTAGAGCAAAAATTACCTCAAACCAAGGAGCTCTTACTCCAAACTTCACATACCTAGAAGGTTACGTAAATGGGCAATAAGACCTCAAAAATGTTAATATTATGTTAAATTTTATACAAAACATGCATTTCATCGAATTTATTTGCACTTAATAGATTATTATGCCTTTATTTGATGTTGGGAATATTTACTAACATCAATTGTATGAAAAAACAGTACACATTTATTTTACAAGTTTTATTAATTTGTCTAATAGCCGCCAAAGGAAGCATTGCTAGCAATGTTACCACCACCAAGACCTTACATCCAGAAACTACAATAGCCTTAGATATTGAGTGTCCAGATTCTTTTACAGAGTCTGCAACACCCTCTTGTGAGTTTATACTGCCAGATTATACTTCTCTGGCACTTGTCACAGGAGCAGGGGCAGAGCCCGTAGTAACCCAATCACCACTGCCATCTTCTTTATATGGCCTTGGTATTATTACCGTTACCCTAACGGCCAATGATGGTAGCTCTGAAGTTTCTTGTTCTTTTGATGTATTAGTTATTGATACCACCTCTCCCGCCTTGACCTGTCCTGTAGATCAGTTTGCAGTAACAGATGAGAATTGTGAGTTTATCATCCCAGATTATACGCCCCTTGGTAGCGCTGTAGATTTTTGTAGTACAGAAACCATTCCCGTTACTCAAGTACCCCCTCCAGGAACCGTAGTGTCCCAAAACACCATGATATTTCTACAAGCTACAGATAGCAACGGTAATACCGGCGCCTGTACCTTTAATGTTATTTTAAGCGACGTGATTGCCCCAACAATTACCTGTCCTCAAGATAGAGAAGAGTTGGCAACCCTAGAGTGCTTGTTTACCATCCCAGATTATACCTCCCTTGCCAATGCCAATGATAATTGTGCTACTGTTTTGGTGACCCAATCACCAGCGGTGGGTACACAAGTAGGAGTAGGGATTACACAAATTACATTAACTGCCACTGATGGGCCCAACAATACCCCATGTGTATTTAATATCACCGTGCTTGATACATCACCACCAATTGTTAGCTGCCCAGAAGACCAACTAGAAGACTATGATGTAAACTGCCAGTTCATACTTCCAGATTACACCTCTTTGGCTACCATTACAGATACCTGTCATCCAGGTCCTTTTACAGTATCACAAATACCTGCCCCAGGTACGCTAATCTCAGGTAATATTTCTGTAGCCATTAGCGCCACAGACAACGCTGGTAATACAGGGTCTTGCTCTTTTATGGTAGTGCAAAACGATGTCTTCCCACCCACTATTACATGCCCTTCAAACCAAATAGAGGAGGTAAACGCTGCAAATTGTATGTTTATCATTCCAGATTATACCTCACTAGCCACAGCCCAAGATGGTTGTAACAACCAAGTAGTCATTAGCCAGTCTCCAGGGCCTGGTACTCAAGTGGGTCTTGGTACAACAACCATTACCCTTACCGCTAGTGATGGCGCCAACAGCGCAGATTGTACCTTTGATATTGAAGTTCAAAACACCACCACTCCAAATGCGGTATGTAGCGCACCTTTTAACCTGCCTTTAGACGCAGATGGTAATGCAACCCTCACGCCCTCACAGGTAGATGGAGGCTCAAACGCCTATTGTGATATTGCCTCTATGAGCATAGATCTTACAGATTTTAATTGTGACGATCTGGGACCCCACCAGGTAACCCTCACTATTATAGATACCAACGGAAATACAAGCTCATGTACCACAACAGTAACCATTACAGACCCACTATTTGCCTGTAATGCGCTTCCAGTAGCAATTTGCCAAGACATTGTAGTTGCTGCCAATGAAAATTGCATGGGAGAAGCCACTGCTCAAGATTTTGACAACGGATCTTTTGATCCAGACAACATGCCATTTACCCTTACGGTATCTCCGCAAGGTCCTTACCCGCTGGGTACAACAGCGGTTGTTCTTACCATAGATGATGGAGAGTACACAGATAGCTGTACCTCTACCATTACCGTGGTAGATACCACCGCACCTACTTTAACCTGTTTAGACAACCAAATAGTTGTGGTAGATAGCAATTGCTCTTATGTAGTACCAAATTACCTTAGTCAGGTGACCGCTCAAGATAATTGCGCTGTAGTTTCTGTAACACAAAACCCATTACCCGGTACTGTTGTCTCTACAGGGGTTACTCAAATAACAATCACTGCAGATGATGGGGTAAACCAAAGTGTGTGTAGCTTCACCCTAACCCTAGAAGACCAAACGGCGCCTGTAGCCATTGCTCAAAATATGACTATTGCCCTAGATATAGATGGCTATGCAGAAATAGCAGCAAACGATATAGACGCAGGAAGTTTTGATAATTGTGGCCAGATCACAAAAAGTGTAAACACCACCATATTTACTTGTGATGAAATAGGTGAGAATGAAATTATACTAACCATTACAGACCAAGGCGGGCTTCAAAGCACAGCCACTGCCATTGTAACGGTGGTAGATACAATGGCTCCACAGGTTACTTGTCAAGACATTACTCTTATACTGGATGAAAATGGTCAAGTAAGTATCACTCCTCAAGACATTGATGCAGCAAGCACAGATAATTGTGGCATCGTATCCTACACTATAGACACCACAACTTTTGATTGCTCTAACAGTGGTCAAAACTTTGTAACCCTTACTGTTACAGATGCCTCTGGAAACACAAGCTCTTGCACCACTACTGTAACAGTTATAGATCAAACCGCGCCCACCCTTACCTGTCTTGAAGACCAGACTGTGGCCGTAGATAACAATTGTTCTTTTGTTCTGCCAAATTATATACCTTCTTTAGTAGCCTCAGACAACTGTAATACCCTTAGTGTGACTCAAAACCCATTGCCTGGAACTATTCTAGAAACAGGAACAACCCTAGTTACCGTTACAGCATCAGATGGTAGCTTTGATACCCTGTGTAGTTTTAATATTATTGTTACAGACCAAATAGCTCCTACAGCTATATGTCAAAACATCATTTTGCCTCTAGATCAAAATGGTTTTGCAAGTATCTCCTCTACAGATATTGATTTTGGAAGCTCAGATAATTGTGGTAGCATTAGCTCAAGTCTAGATATTACTACTTTTTCTTGTAATGATATGGGAGACAACTTAGTAGCACTTACCATCACAGATCAAGGTGGGTTAACAAGTACCTGCAGTGCAATGGTAACAGTGGTAGATACCCTAGCGCCTCAAATTTTTACCCAAGATACCACCGTATTTCTTGACGCCAACGGGCAAGTATCTATTACCACTCAAGATATTGATGCATCAAGCACAGATAACTGTGGTATTGTATCCTCTACTATAGATATCACAAGTTTTGATTGTTCTAACATTGGAGAAAACACCGTTACTTTAACCCTTGCAGACGCCTCAGGAAATATAGCAACCGCTACCGCAACTGTTACGGTGGTAGATGCTACCGCTCCAACGGCTGTATGTCAAAACATTACCCTAGCCTTAGACGCCTCTGGAAATGCCTTTCTAACTGCTCAAGATCTAGACGCAGGTAGTTTTGATAACTGTAGCGAATCTCAAATAGCCATCAGTCAAACCAGTTTTGACTGCGCATCAATTGGCGAAAACCAAGTAGTCTTTACCATCACAGACTCAAGTGGTCTTAGCGCATCTTGCCAGGCTACTGTTACAGTGGTAAATAATAATGTTCCTGTAGCTGCTTGTCAAGATATTACCGTGCAATTAGATAGCAGTGGTATCGCTACCATTTCTGCTGCAGATCTTGATGGAGGAAGTACCCTAACATGTTACCAACAAGCAACTATAGAGCTAGATCAGTACACCTTTGATTGTAACGATATAGGTGTTAATCAGGTAGCCTTTACCATCACAGAAACCAATGGCCTTACCACAAGTTGTATAGCCCTGGTTACCGTAGAAGATACATTGGCTCCAACGGTGGTTTGTCAAGATATCATTGTGACCCTTTCTCAAGACGGTTTTGCCTCTATTGAAGTGGCAGATATCAATGCAGGTAGTTTTGATGCCTGTGGTATCGCAGCTATGACTTTAGATATAGACACCTTTGATTGCACCATGATTGGGATAAACCCAGTAACGCTATCGGTGATTGATGTAAACGGAAATAACAGCTCATGTCAGGCCAATGTCACCATTGTTGACGATATTTATCCAACTGCTATGTGCCAAAGCATTACTTTAATTTTAGATGAAAATGGGCTGGCCACTATTACTCCAGATGATTTAGACCAAGGAAGTTCAGATAACTGTTCAAACTTCACAACATCTGTGAGTGTAGATACTTTCGATTGTAGCAACATTGGACAAAACAATGTTGTGTTTACCATTACAGATCCTCAAGGCAATGTATCATCTTGCAACGCAATTGTTACCATACTAGATACAACAGCTCCTGTAATGGATTGTCAAGACATTACAGTTTCTCTAGAAGATGATTTACAAGTAACCCTAACGCTCAATGAGCTGTTTGCAGGTTGGTCAGACAACTGCGCTATAGCAACAAGATCTGCAGATACTACCTCTTTTGATTGCTCCAACATCGGAGAAAATACAGTCATCCTTACCGCTACAGATTACAGCGGTAATGAATCTAGCTGTAGTGTTACCGTAATTGTTCAAGAAGGGGTCTTTGCACCAGTGGCTGTTTGTCAAAACGTAACGGTGCCACTCCAACAAGACGGTACAGCAAGCATTCCTGCCAGCGCCCTAGATGGCGGATCTACAGGAGTGAGATGTCAAGAGGGCTTTAGTGTAGATATTTCAGACTTTACCTGTGCAGACATAGGCGAACCAATTCTGGTAGAGTTTACCGTATACAACTCCATAGGCCAGTCAGATTCTTGCTATGCATATGTTAATGTAGTAGATGGCTTAGCCCCAGAGATTTTCTGCCCTGAAGATCAAACAATCTCTTCAGAGGGTGGCTACTCCTTACCAGATTTCTTTGCCACAGGAGAGGCCCTTGCTATAGATAACTGTAGCACAAGCCTGGTTACAGATCAAAGCCCAAATCCAGGAACCATCCTAGAAGACGGGACCCACACCATTACTCTCTCTGCCACAGATAATGGAGGTTTTGAGAGTAGCTGTGAGTTTGTAATTGTGGTCAATGATATTCTTGCAGGGCAAGACACACAAATTGCATTACAAGACATCACACTCTATCCAAACCCGGCAAGTGATGTAATAACCATCGCTAACCCAAATTTTATTGGGCTTACAAGCGTAACAATATTTGATGTGGCTGGAAGATTAGTTAAACAAAATAAAGTCTCTGGAGGTAACAATGCTGTTGTTATGAATATTTCAGAATTAAGAAGTGCTGTCTATATGGTAGTAATTGCTACAGAGTATGGACAGTTGGTTAAGCAATTGCTTAAAAAGTAAAATTCCCAAATTTTACCTAAAGGAGCCCAATGAAAATTGGGCTTTTTTTATACCCTATACTGGCTTGTGGACTAGGGTTATAGTCCTAAAAAAATGTTACAGGGTATTTACTGTTTTTCTAATGGCAACAAGGTCTGTAAGTAATTTTTCAAGATTGGCAATATCTAGCATGTTGGCTCCATCGCTTTTTGCGTTTGCAGGGTCAAAATGAGTTTCAATAAACAGTCCATCCGCGCCCGTTGCAATCCCAGCCCTTGCAATGGTAGCTATCATATCGGGTCTGCCACCGGTAACACCCACGCTTTGGTTGGGCTGCTGCAAGCTATGTGTTACATCCAAAATCACAGGAGCGTACTGTTTCATGGTAGGAATACCCCTAAAATCTACCACCATATCTTGGTATCCAAACATGGTGCCTCTGTCTGTAATCCATGCCTTATCACCTGCGGTGTCTTTTACCTTTTGTACAGCATGTTTCATAGCCTCAGGACTCATAAATTGTCCTTTTTTAAGATTTACTACTTTCCCAGTTTGGGCGGCGGCCACCACCAAATCTGTTTGGCGTACCAAAAAAGCTGGGATTTGCAATACATCTACATATGCTGCCGCCATTGCTGCATCACTGACCTGATGTATATCTGTAACGGTGGGTATCTTAAAAGTTTCTGAGACCTTTCTAAGTATCTTTAAGGCTTTCTCATCTCCAATGCCCGTAAAGCTATCTATGCGAGATCTATTTGCTTTTTTAAAACTCCCTTTAAAGATGTACGGGATTTCAAGTTTATCAGTAATCTCAAGGGCCCTTTCAGCAATACGCAGGGCCATATCCTCACTCTCTATAGCGCATGGCCCAGCAAGTAAAAAGAAGTTATTTGCCTTGGCATGTTTGATATTGGGTATTTCAGATAGGTGCATAACGGTAATTTATTTTGTAAAGATACTTAACAATATTGCCAATTGGTAGGTTTTGTAAAATTTGAGTGGGAGCGGTCTAAACAAAAAAATCTCCAAAAGGAGATTCATTGTGAGCCCGACAGGATTCGAACCTGTGACCGCCTCCTTAGAAGGGAGGTGCTCTATCCAGCTGAGCTACGAGCCCGTAGCAATAAAAAAAAGTCGGGGTGGCAGGATTCGAACCTGCGGCCTCCACGTCCCAAACGTGGCGCGATAACCGGGCTACGCTACACCCCGTGACTTATCTTTTTTACAGTAGTATGTCAATGATACCGAAACACAAATTTTCGGTTACCTAGCGGAGAGACAGGGATTCGAACCCTGGGTACCCTTGTTAGGGTACGACGATTTAGCAAACCGCTCCTTTCGGCCACTCAGGCACCTCTCCATTGCAATTAAAATAATTAAAATTGCGAGTGCAAATGTAATTTTTAAAAAACATTCGTGCAAACTAAAAACAACATTTTTTAAATAATTTAAAGAAATAAATTCGTGCATTTGAGCAGGCATCTCATACTCAAATCATAGGGGAATTTGTCATTCAATGCACGATAAGTTGTTTATAAAAAACTCCTTGGGGTAAATTGGTTTTACTAGCTGCTCATTGCTAATAACATTTGTGAGTTTTAGATCAAAATTTGTACTTAAAGTCCCAATGCGTAAACTCTCTACCGCAGATGCAGACAAACGCTCTACAGCCAACGAATCTAAGTAAAAAGAGGCCTCACTAGTACTGTTGTGCATGGCGCTTTCTTCCTTGCTTTGCCTTGCACAAACATCTACCCCTAAGTAAGGGGCAGAGACGTAGGTGCCATTGTCAAGTTTAAAAGAAATTCTGCTTTTTTTATCGTAACAAATAAGCGGTGGTATTTCCTGACTGTTTAAGGAAATACTCAGCACCACAGACTTCACACTGTCTTGTTTCATTAGTGAGAAATAAACAAAAATTGTTTTTTTATCTCCCACAGTAAAATCAATAAGTGATTCCTGGGTTAACTGAAAAAGCTCCTCCTGGGTATCTACATTTATTTTATAATCACAACTGTTTTGTGCACTCACTGATCCAAATAGGCATAAAAGTGCCAATAACAATTTAATTCTCATCAATGATTTTTGAACAAATTAATACTATTTTTTTATCATTTTCAATAGTTGTAAAAAACAAATACCGATTTCCTCCTTGTTGGAGTTTCCATTTTTCTTGCAATTTTGCCACCGTTTCAGGAAAATTTCTAACGCTAATATTTGCCTTGTTAAAATCAATACTATGGCGCATTTGCTTTTTTGAGTAAGGGATCACCTTCTCAATTGTAAACCTTCTGCCAGGAAAATCTATAAGCTCGTGGCTGGTGTACAAATGCGAATGTTTGTGCAATTTAAACAGCCCAAACACCTGGCACACTTGATCAAACGCCCCGCTTTTTAGAATTGCTGCATTGGGCTCATATAAATAAGTAAGAGGGCTGCCAAAATGTGCCTTAGCCTCACTTCCCCACACAAATGAAAATTTTTGTGTTCTGGTATTGGTTATATTTACCGTGTGTACCTCTGGGGTGTTTACAGACTCTTTATTTAGTTTCCACAATACTTCTTTTACCTCATTTTGCAGCGCCACAATGTGTATTTGAGAGACATGTTGTAAGGCTTTTAAAGCCACAGAGATATCTAACATCGGAGATGTTTTGACAACAAGTGTCTTACATCTTTGCAACAAGTAGTCTAGATTTTTTGGGATGTTAGGCTCACAATCTTCTAAGAAAAACACTTTTCCTTTGCTATGATGACGCCTTGAGGGATCTGCGTAAATAACATCAAAGGTTTTGTTTTCTATGGCCTTTAGGCCGTCTTTTAATTGGCTTTTAAATCTCTTATTGGGCAGGTGCTTTAAATTGTGAGTCACTATATGGTAAAGGTGTTCTTGTATTTCAAAATGAGATACCTGCTTAAAGGTTTGCGCAAAATAATAACTATCTATTCCAAAACCACCTGTAATATCTGCAAGGGTATTGCCCTCTACAATCTGTTGCTTATAGGCTGCTGTTGCCTCAGAGGAGGTTTGCTCTAGATTGAGTTTGGCTGGGTATATAATGCCCGGGGTATCAAACCAAGTAGGTAGCTTTGCTTTTGCCTTTTGCCTGCTTTGTATTTGTTGCAACAGCTCTTTGGTGCTCACTTGGCTAAATGGACTTCCAGAAAAGGCAAGGCGAGACAACTCTTGTCTATAATTTTTGATATACTCTTGTACTTCTTGTTGTATTAGATGTTCAAACAAATGATATGTGTTGCTTAATTGATCTGTAAAGATACTACCTAAGAGGTAGATTGTACAGATTAAATATAATTGGTTTTTTCCAAAAGGGCATACAAGCCAACAGCTGCCGCTTGGGTTACATTCATACTGCTGTTATTCCCATACATGGGTATGTGTAAATGGGTGTGTATTTGCTCCAAAACTCTTGTTGAAATTCCTGTTTTTTCATTACCAATAAAAAGGGCAATAGGTTTTTTGTTTGTGATTTTAAAATCTCTCAATGTGCTACTGCTATTGGTTAACTCAAGGGCTAGAGGTGTGTACCCTTTTTCTGTAAGTTGCTTTAATACATCAAGGGTTTCTATATTGTCTGTATAGTCCACCAAAAGGTGGGTACTTCTAGAGGTTCTTTTTATTCGGGGGCTAGCAAGAGCTACTTTGGTGCCACAGAAATAAACTTTATCTATACCAAAGCTATCACAGAGTCTAAAGAGTCCGCCAATATTAGCTGGGCTAGTCACACCATCACAAACAAGTATTGTGTTTGTTTTTGTTCTGCTAAAAGGTGTATCGTGGTGGGTGAGTTGGGCTGCCATTACTCAATGTTCAAAGGCGTATTTAATAATATTGGCACCCATGCGCAAGGCCTTAAGGCGCACCTGCTCTGGGTCATTGTGCATTTGTTGGTCTTCCCAGCCATCTCCAAGGTCACTCTCAAAGGTGTACAGAAGTACAATTCTTCCTTCTTTTTCTATAACAAATCCTTGGGCTCTGGCATTGTCATGCTCGTGTATTTTGGGTAATCCTTTTGGAAATGTAAACGCAGTTGAAAATATAGGATGATCTGCAGCTAGCTCTTTTAGTTCTTGGTTTGGAAATAATTTAGAAATTTCACCTCTCACGTACTGATCCATACCGTAATTATCATCAATATGTAAAAACCCACCACTGTTCAGATATGCCCTTAGGTTTTTTACATCTTGGTCAGAGAACAGTACATTTCCATGCCCGGTCATATGCAAAAAGGGATACTCAAAAATATCTATGCTACTAGGGCTTACTATCTTTGGGCTCAGGCTCAAGGAGGTTTGCAGCTCTTTGTTGCAAAAGGCAGCTAAGTTTTTTAGGGCAGATGGGTTGCTGTACCAATCGCCACCACCACTATATTTTAAAACAGCGATATCCTGCCCATAGCAAAATTGCATGAATAAAAGCAGTACAAGGAGTATACGTGTTGGCATAGATGTAAAAGTACAAAAAAACAAAAAGGGGATAGGTGGGCTTGGGGTAAGAAATCTTGCCTCTCAAATTTATCCACAAGAATTGCAAGATTTTTTGGTAGGTATCATGTAATTTGATTACTGTAGGCAACGCTGTGGCAGGCTACAATAGCTGCTGTCTCTGTACGTAGTCTGCGATCGCCAAGACTAACTCCTGAGTAGCCCATAGAGGTGGCTAAAGAAATCTCTGTATCAGAAAAATCTCCCTCTGGCCCAATGAGTACGATGTGATTGTCATTGGGTTTAATCTGTGATTTTAAGGCTCTTTTTTCTTGATCTTGACAATGTGCAATAAGTTTTTGGTGGGGTGTCTGGGTTTGTTTTTCTAAAAATTCTTTAAAACTGCATATAGGGTGTAGCACCGGAAAATGACAAGTTAAAGACTGCTTGGCAGCGCTTAAGATAATTTTTTGGTACCGCGGGTGTTTGATCACCTTACGTTCACTTCGGTTGCAAATTATTGGGGTAATTTGGGTAATTCCTATCTCGGTAGCTTTCTCTAAAAACCACTCAAACCGATCATTGAGCTTTGTTGGAGAAATTGCCAGGTGCAAGCTGTAGGGCAGTGGTTTTTTTTGTGAAACATCAGTAATGATAACCACGCAGCACTTAGGATCATTGCTTTGTAGGGTTGCGGTAAATAAATCTCCCCTGCCATTGGTAAGATGCAAAGTTGCCCCTATTTGTTTTCTCAAAACCTTTGAAATATGTCTGCTTTCTTGCTTACCGAAACGAAACTGAGTCTCATTTGCTTTTAGGTCCTGGCTGTAAAATAATTGCATCAGATCGATTTTTTTAGTGCTTACAGTTTCATTCTTGCATTGGCAGTGACGGTATTGTCTGCAAAATACTTTTGTTTGTATTTTAAGGCGCCCACCATTGCTATCATGGCTGCATTGTCTGTACAAAATTCAAATTTTGGTATATGAACATGCCAGCCGTATTTTTGTTCAGCTTCCTGTAACGCCGCTCTTATACCGCTATTGGCAGAAACACCACCTCCTATGGCAACGCGAGTGATTCCTGTTTGTTTGACAGCATTTTTTAGTTTGTCCATTAAATAATCAACAATGGTATGTTGTAAACTGGCACATATGTCTTCCAGGTTTTCCTGAATAAAATTAGGATTGTTTGCCACATTTTTCTGCACAAAGTATAAAACAGCAGTTTTTAGTCCACTAAAACTAAAATCTAAGGGTCTCACTTTGGGTTTGGGAAACATAAATTTTTTAGAATCTCCCTTTTTTGCATGAGCATCAATTAATGGTCCTCCTGGGTAGGGTAGTCCTAAAATCTTAGCACTTTTATCAAAGGCCTCACCAACGGCGTCATCAATGGTTTGCCCAATGACCTGTAGGTCAAAATAATCTGATACCCGTACAATTTGGGTATGCCCACCACTTATGGTGAGGGCTAAAAAAGGAAAACTTGGCGGCTCTTGCCCCTTGGCCTTTATAAAATGTGCCAATATATGGGCCTGCATGTGGTTTACATCCAAAAGTGGAATGTCTAGACCAAAGGCAAAAGACTTTGAAAATGAGGTGCCCACAAGCAACGAACCCATGAGTCCAGGACCTCGAGTAAAGGCTATGGCGCTTAGTTGTTTTTTATCGATATTTGCTTGCTGTAATGCCTGGTGAACAACTGGTACAATATTTTGTTGGTGTGCCCTAGAGGCAAGCTCTGGAACCACACCTCCATAGGCCTCATGAATTTTCTGTGTAGCCACAACATTGCTCAGTATAACATCGTTGTTAATCACAGCTGCAGCCGTGTCATCACAAGAAGATTCAATACCTAGTATGTAACAGTTTTTTTCCATCAACCTCAATTTGGGCACATTTATTGGTTGTAAAATTATAACTTTAATAGCGTATCAAAAAATTAAGAAATATAATAGTTCGTTTACTGGTAGCACTTATGTTGCTGCTGCTGCTATTGGTAGTTGTTTTTTCTTTACCTAGTGTACAAACCACCCTTGCCGGCAGGCTAACAAATTATCTCAATACTACCTATGACATACAAATTGGTATTGATAGAGTAGGGCTTAATTGGAAGGGCGCTATAGACATTCGAGACCTCTACATCAAAGACCATCACCAAGACACATTAATTTATGCAGCACAGGTGCAGGCCAGTGTGTTAAGTTTTTCTAATCTTCTTGATAAACAAGTGTCTTTGGGTGATGTGAGGCTCTCCAACACCAAGTTTTTTGTAACAAAATACACAAATGAAACCAGAGATAACATGTCTATATTCTCTGGAAAATTAAGTGCCAAGTCAAAATCCAACACACTATTTAAACTCAATGCCCAAGATGTTTTTATTGAACGCAGTGCCATTAAAATTACCGATCAAAACCAAGCAAGACCTCTGTTGTTTGATCTTACCAATGTTACTGCCGCTGCCAAAGATTTAAACATATTGGGGCCAGATGTGTATGCCAATATAACCGCTGTAAGTCTTTCTAGTAAAAGAGGTTTTCAAATCACAGGGCTTAGTGCTCAATTCGCATACACAACCCAGCAAATGACCCTAAAAGACATGCAGCTCACCACTGTAAAGAGTACTTTAAATGGGGACCTGGTTATGGATTACTCTAGCAAGGGCTACTCAGATTTTTATAATTCAGTAGTATTTAAAGCAAGTTTCAATACCTCTGTTTTGGCAACCAATGACCTTAATGGCTTTTATTATGAGTTTGGCCCTAATCAAACCATTGGTTTTAAAGGAAATTTTGATGGAGTCTTAAATGATTTCTCGTTCACTGATGCTACCCTTACAACAGCAAATACTAGGGTAGCGGGTGATTATTATTTCAAAGATATTTTAAAAGGCAAAAAGGCTTTTGCCATAAATTTCAGGCGTCACAATATCACAACGAGTTACTATGATTTACGTCGTTTTTTACCAAACATTCTTGGTAGGGTACTGCCCCAAGAACTCGGTAAACTCGGAGTGTTTAACTACCAAGGCACCTCAAAAATAAACAGCAGTAGTTTTACTACAACCGCTAATTTTAAAAGTGATATTGGAGCTGCCCAGGCCAAACTCACAATAGATGATTATACAGATGTGGCCCTTGCAAGCTATAAAGGTGATATTACGCTATCCTCCTTTGATCTTGGCGCTTTGACAAAACAGCCCTCTTTAGGCAAGGTATCTGCAAGTTTAAGTGTAGACGGCCAAGGGTTTACTCAAAAAACCGTTGATACAGGCCTTAGCGGTGTAATTTCTTCATTTTCTTTTCAAGGATACGAATACAAAAACATAACACTCCAAGGCGCCCTAAAAGACCCAGTGTTTAATGGAGATCTTTCTATTGACGACCCTAATTTACAACTCGATTTTAAAGGCCTTGTTGATGTTTCAGAGTCATTTAATCAGTATGATTTTAGGGCAGATGTACACTTTGCCGAATTAAATAAACTACGGCTTGTTACCAGAGATAGCATCTCTGTTTTTGCAGGTAAAGTGGTTGTAGACATGGATGGAACCACCATAGATGACAGTGTGGGGTCCTTTTCATTTCAAAAAACATTTTACCAAAATCAGGCTGATGATTTTTATTTTGATGATTTTAAAATAACTTCTTCATTTCAAGACAATGAGCGCATTATTGATATAAATTCACCAGATATATGTGATGGTCAGGTTTCTGGAAATTTTTTAATAAAAGATATTGCCAATTTATTTAGAAACAGCTTGGGTAGCATCTATGCCAATTACATTGCTACAGAAGTAACCACAAATCAATACATAGATTACGATTTATCTATCTACAGCAAAATCATTGAGGTTTTTGTACCACAATTACAAGTGGGAGAAAATTCACGATTAAAAGGTTCTGTATCCTCAGACAAATCTAAATTTCAGCTAGATTTTAAATCTCCAGAATTGCTTTTGTTTGATAATTACTTAAGTAAAGTTAATATTCAAGTAGATAATGATAACCCACTATATAATACGTATATAAGTATTGATTCTGTTTATACAGGTACCTATGATTTAAAAGATTTTAGCCTGATCAACAAAACCTATAATGACACGCTTTATGTGCAGTCAGAATTCAAGGGTGGAAGTAAAAAAGAGGATCTTTTTGACCTGGCTTTGTACTACACAATTAATCCCAAAGGTAAATCTGTGGTTGGAATTAAGCGATCAGAAATCTCATACAAAGACAATGTATGGTATTTAAATAAAGACAATAATAGAAAAAATAAGGTAGTCTTTGATGATCGATTCTCTGACATTGCCATCGATTCATTACAACTCAATTACAAGCAAGAGCAAATAGCATTTGCAGGTGTTATTAGAGACTCGACCTATAAAAACCTTAAGGTTCGTTTCAAGGATGTAAATATTGGCAATATCATTCCTTACGTAGACAATCTTGATTTATCTGGAAACACAAACGGGAGTCTTACTTTTTTACAACAAGAGGGTGACTATTTTCCAAAAAGCAATCTGACCATTGATGATGTTGTAATCAATACCATCGATTTTGGAGATTTAAACATAGCCATTGATGGCAACGAAGATCTAACCAAATACCAAATACAAAGCGCTCTTATTCATGACTCTGTGCGCTCATTCAATGCCCTTGGTACCATCGATTTTGCTCCAAAAGTTCCTCAGCTAGATATAGACGTGAGGTTAAATGAGTTAGATCTTAAGGCCCTAAGCCCTTTTGGCACCAATGTAATTTCAGACATACGCGGAGAGGCCTCTGGTGCTCTGCAGATTATGGGTAATTATAAAAAACCAAAAATATTGGGTACCATTAATTTGAAAAATAGTGGATTAAAAATTCCTTATTTAAACACAGATTTTGATATCTCAAACACTACGCAAATGATCGTCTCCAATGATTCATTGAAAATCACCTCTACTGGTATTACAGACACTAAGTTTGATACAAAGGGACTTTTCTCTGGTGTGGCAACACATGATAACTACCGTGATTGGAATCTAAATCTTCAGGTCAATGCCCCAGAGCGAATGCTTGTTTTGGATACCCCACCAGATGAAGATGAGCTGTATTACGGGACTTCTTTTATTAGTGGTAATGCTTTAATTCAAGGACCTGTAGATGAATTAGATATAAAGGTGTTTGCAGCCACCCAAGAAGGAACGACATTTAAAATACCCCTGAGTGATACTGAGGCTATTGGCGATGATAGTTTTATTACATTTCTATCTCCACAGGATAAACAAACTCGTATCAACGGACAGCAAATTGGTACAAAAGAAATCAAAGGGCTTTCTGTAGATTTTGATTTAGATATCAATGAAAATGCAGAAGTTGAAGTAGTAATTGATAAGGTCAATAATTCTACCCTAAAGGGGCGAGGAGCAGGAACCTTGTTGATACGCCTTGACACTAAAGGCAAGTTTAATATGTGGGGTGAGTTTACGGTAATAGAGGGTTTGTATGATTTTAGATATGGCGGCATCATTCAAAAAAAGATAGCAGTAATTCCTGGCGGAAATATCAATTGGGATGGAGAACCAGACAGAGCTAAATTAGACATTAGTGCAAAGTACGCTGCACAGGCAAACCCATCTGTACTTCTAGATAACCCTTCTTTTAACCGAAAAATACCTGTAGATGTTTTGGTAGATTTATCTGGAGAAATCCTACAACCAGAGTTAAACTTCAACATAGATTTTCCTAGAACCAGCGCCATGGTAAAAAGCGAGTTAGAGTTTAAGTTGCAGAGCAAAGAAGAGATAGAAAAACAAGCTATTTTTTTACTTACCACGGGTAGTTTTGTCAATGAAGGTATGGGAGGCGCAAATTTTGCAGGTACCCTTGTAGACAGGGTAAGTAATCTAGTAAACGACCTATTTGCAGATAAAGAGGGCACTTTTAACGTAGGGCTAGATTATTCTCAAGGAATTAGAACGCCCAATCAGCAAACCGCAGACCGCGTTGGTATCTCTCTTCAAAGCAAAATAAATGAGCGTATTTTAATTAATGGTAAAGTAGGTATTCCACTTGGCGGGGCCAACGAAACAGCAATTGCTGGAGATATTGAAGTACAGTGGCTTATCAATGAAGACGGAACCCTAAGGATGAACTTTTTTAACCGTCAAGCAGACATTCAGTTTATTGGAGAAGATCAAATCTTTGAACAAGGTTTAGGGATGTCTTACAATGTAGATTTTAATACCCTGAGTGAGCTTATAGAAAAGCTATTTAATAAAAAACTAACCTTAGAGGGCCAGAGTATGGAAACTCCTTTTGTGCCCGATGATACGAGCTATCCATCCAATTTTAATAAACAGTAGAAAAGCAACCACGCTACTACCTACAAACTTGCAATTACAGAGATTTCAACATTTACAAACTTGGGCAGGTTTGCCACCTCTACGGTTTCTCTAGCTGGGGCAGTTGCTTGATCAAAGTAAGTTGCATACACCTTATTAATCGCTGCAAAATTATGCATATCACTGACAAATATACTTGCCTTGATTACATGCTCAAAAGTCATATTTGCAGCCTCTAGTATGGCCTTTAGATTTTCCATCACAAGGGTTGTTTCTTTTTGGATATCTTCTATCTCTAGGGCACCACTTTTTGGATGTATGGCTATTTGACCTGAGGTATATAGCATCTTGCCAAATAACACCCCCTGACTATAGGGACCAATAGGAGCAGGAGCTTTGTCTGTGTGTATTATTTTTTTCATGGATGTTGTATTGTGATAGTAAAACACTGGGGTGTTAAAGTTGTCTATCTGATTCTCTACGTTTGTCGTATTTAATATCACTAAGCACACTAGATTTGATACCAATAAAAAAGTACCATGAGGTGTTAACAGAGCCAATGGGGGTCCAGTTAAAACTCATTTTCCAGCTTTCTAGATCGCGTTGAAATCTAAACTGTGTTGTTGTAATACCTTTGTTTTTAAAGTCATACCCTGAAGACATACCAACTTTCCAACGGGGGCTTAATTCTAGATTAGAACTGAACATCAATGACTGAGACGAAATTTCATTTTCACGTTTTTGATTACCATAGGTAATGGTATATGCCATTCGCAAATCCCAGGGTATGGAAAAGTTGTACCAATCTCTGTTGGTGATGCTTTGTTGCTCCTGATTTTCATCATCAGCAAAGGTGTTGTCTCCAAACCTTGTGGTGTTGTCTCCAAAGAGATCATCTTGACGTCCTCCATTTCTAAAGGTTTGATCATCCCCATCTTTATCACTCTTTTTTTCTGTAAAATCTGCACTAGAAAAAGAGTAGTTGATACTTATGTTTCCGCGGGTGAGCCTAAACAAACTACCCCCGTTATTTATATTAAATACATCAATGCGCTGATTGTTGTTGTTAAGAGCGTACGGATCTAAAGATCCACTAAAGTTTACATCTAGTTTTGGGATAATAGGGATGGCTCCAGAAACGTTGACAGGACTCCATTGCAGGGAGTCTCCAGCAACGTTATAGGCAGTACCAAAATTTAAATTGTTTAGTAATATTCGTTTCTTTGGTTTTTGCACGGTCGTGTCAGGATCTCTGACTTTGGCCTCTAGGGTGTTGCTAAGACTCATGCCTATATTGCTAGAATAACGTTGACCAGGGGCTCCAAAGAGGGTGTTTTCAAACCTAGAGTACCGAACTATTTCTTGGTTGATCTCTGGATCTGCGGTAACAGGTACCACATATTGATCGTAGTACTGATCAAAACTAGGATTGATATTATAGGATATGGAGGGTCTGACTACATGACGAATTTTTTGTATCCTACTGTTCTTATCACCAACATTAAACATACCGTAGAGTGTGGTTCCCAAACTCATATTAAAGTTGTAAGTTCTGTAGCTGTCAAAACCCTTTACAGTATCCCTTACAACACCCCCGCTACCTTGGTTTATGCTTTGGTCATACCTTTGTTTGAAGGTTGTGAAACTCCACGTTTCGGTAAAAGTAGAACTCGCAGAGGCGCTCAGATAATTTAGAATTTTAAAATTTGTACTCAAAGGAATTCTATGCTGTACCCCCATAAGGGCGTTGTCAAACATTTCAGATTTTAAAAACAAGGAGTCCGTGGTTTGAATTCTGTTTTGAGCTGTTACATCGTATTGAAAATTGATGTTTTGAAGGATCCCTTTTTTTGAACCATTTTTTGGTGCAAAAGGAAATACCCTGGCCATGTTGGCATTTATATTAGGTAAGGACAGATTGATTTTCTCTGTTTGGGTGTTTTGTTGCAAGTTAAGCGCCACCGAGGTGTTTATCTGAGGCTCTCCTTCAAAGGTTTTCGAGTAGCTCACCGAGGAGTTTAGGGTATTTATAAGTGCGCTGGAGTTATTGAACTGATTGATGGATTGCTGGAAATAACGACTGCTACCAAAGTTAACAGATGCATTAAAACGGGAGCTAGGACTTGATTTTTGATCCTGTGAGTGGTTCCACTGTATGTTGTAAGAAGAGCTTTGACTAAAGTCAGGGAATCCTCTTTCACTGTTTATAAGGCTCTCATACCTCATGTTGATATTCCCTCTAAATTTATATTTTAAAGCATAACTAGACTCTGCCCTGAGTCCATAACTACCATTGGTATAATAATCTCCCAGTAGGGTGAGGTCTACATAGTCTGAGAGGGCCAGATAATAACCCCCATTTTGAAAGAAAAAACCACGATTATTGTTCTCTCCAATGGTTGGTATAATAAATCCAGACCGTCTATCTTCCCCCAGTGGTAAAAATGCAAATGGAAGCCCAATAGGAGTTGGTACATCAGCAATATACATATTGGTGACCCCTGTGATGATTTTCTTTTTTGGAACAAACTTCGCTTTTCTTGTGAAAAAATAGTACTCTGGATTGTCTATGTTTTTGGAGGTGGTAAACTTTACATTGCTGAGGTATACCACAGAGTCGTTTACTTTTTTTGTGGTTTTGGCTATGTATCTAAAGCTTTGTTCCTCTCCTCTTGAGTTGAAAACCAGCGCTTTCTCTGAGTTGTAATTGTATTTAATCGAGTCTGGCTCAACTACATTGGCACCTTGTTCAAAAACAGGGCGCTGGGTGTAGGTTCCTGCGCTATCAATTCCTTTTGCATATACCTCATTGGTGTTGTAATCAAGCACAATAAGACCAGCGTTTATTTTTACATCTCCATATATGACATAGGCTTTATCATACATGTATACCTTGTTTTGCTTTTTGTCTAGGTATACATATTGTTCTCCATAGTATTCTACAATATCTGCAAATACCTCTTTAGGAGGTGGTATACTATCGACTTGTAGGGTGTCTGTTAAGGGTTCTTTGGTTTGATCAAAAACAGGTTTATTTGTAAACAAACTGTCATTTTTTTCTTGCTCCTGGGTCTCTATAATAGGGATAACAGGCGTTTGTTTAGGAGGTATTTCTTGACCATAAACAAGCCCGCTGCAGCATATAAATACTGTGGATAAAATAATTAATAAATGCTGTTTGTATGGCACTCCTTGCAGGTATTATTTTGTATTTTAGCTTAGATTATGATTCATCAAAATTAAGCATATTTTTTTGGCAACTCTGAAAAAAAACAAATTTATAAAATCAGCGTTTATACCTATATGAAAACCAAATTAGCATCCATTTCAGCACTCTTGCTTACAGGGGTTTTATTTGCTTCCTTCTCTATTATCAAAAATGATACCCAAAAACCATTTATTGTGGTATTAGATGCTGGTCATGGCGGTAAAGACTCTGGAAACATTGGTAATGGATTTATTGAAAAGGATATTGTCTTGGACGTCACCCTCCAAGTTGGCGCCATTCTAGAAAAAACACCTGGCATTAAAGTTGTGTATACAAGAAAAACCGATGTGCTTGTTGATTTATACAGGCGAGGGCCTATTGCCAATGAAGTTGATGCGGATGTTTTTGTTTCCATACATTGTGATGCCTTCACAAATCAAGCCCATGGAGTAGGTACCTTTGTAATGGGGGTTGATAAATCTGGAAAAAATTTAAACACAGCAAAAAAGGAAAATGAGGTGATTTTTCTAGAAGAAAACTACCAAGAGCGATACGCAGGCTTTGACCCAAACCGCCCAGAATCTTTGATTGGTCTAACACTCATGCAAGAAGAGTATCTAGATCAAAGCATCACACTTGCTAGTTTGATACAGTCTAATATTGTTACAAATTTAAACAGAAAAGACAGGAGTGTGAGATCTGCTCCCTTTTGGGTTTTGCACAGTTCTTACATGCCCAGTGTTTTAGTAGAGTTGGGTTTTTTAACAAACAACAAAGAAGGGCCTTATGTAAACTCAAAAAGGGGGAGAAGAGAACTAGCCACACAAGTGGCAAATGGTATTTTAATGTATAAACAAAACATCGAACTTGGAACCAGCACTGTTCAAAACCCTCTTACCAACCAGGACACAGAAAATCAGGGTGTAAAAGATAACATATATGATGATGTAATTTTTAAAGTCCAGGTGGCTGCAGGATCCAAAAGAATTGCAACAAAGGCCTATAATTTTAAAGGTTTAAAAAATGTATCACGAGAAAAACATGGATCTTTATATAAGTATTTCTATGGCAAAACATCCAATTATACCCAAATTCAGGCCTTAAAATCAGTTGCACAAGAAAGCGGATACACTTCTGCCTACGTGGTAGCCTTTAGAGATGGAAAGAAAGTTAAACTTTCAGAAGTACTTAACATGGGGTCTAAAGAATAAGAATTATTATTAAATTTGTTGAACTAAAACACACACCTTTTGAAACGCTCCAGAGAAGTTAAAACCGCTGTACTTGCCATAGGATCAATTCTGTTATTTATTTTTGGATATAGCTTTCTAAAAGGCACCAACTTGCTAGATAAAGACAGAACTTTTTATGTAACCTATGATAATGTGCAGGGGCTGGCAAAAGCATCTCCTGTGACTATTAATGGTCTAATGGTAGGAAAAGTAAAAGATATAGTCTTTTTAAATCAGGAAGGGAAACTTCTGGTTTCTTTTTCAATAAGAAAGTCAGATTTTAAATTTTCAAAAAATAGTTTAGTCCGTATTTACAGCAGTAGTCTTTTGGGAGACAAATCTTTAGGTATTTATCCACAATATGACCCAGAGAATATGGCCGTATCTGGTGATACACTTGTTGGAAGTGTTGAAGATGATATGCTTGTAGCTGTAACCAAAGCACTTGGGCCTCTAGAGAAAAAAGTTAATAACACACTTACCACCCTAGATGTATTGCTGCATTCTATTACAGATGTGTTGGACCCAAAAACGCGTGTAAATCTCCAACAGACCATAGCTAATTTAAATACAACTATGGAATCTTTAAACGGCGCCTCCAATTCTTTAAACACCCTTTTAAAAGATAACACCACCAAGTTAAATAACACCTTTACCAATCTAGACCAGATGGCTACAAATTTTAATAGTCTCTCAGATTCATTATCAAAACTAGAAACTGGGAAGTTATTTACAGAACTTCAAAACGTGGTTACTCGCTTTGACACCATAACCTCTGCTCTAGAAAATGGAGAGGGTAGTATGGGTCAATTATTAAAAGATGAGCAGTTATATCAAAATTTAAAAGGTGCTTCCAAGCAACTAGATGAACTCCTTGAAGACGTAAAATTAAATCCAAAGCGATACATACATATATCTGTTTTTGGAAAAAACAACACGCCTTATACCAAACAAGAAAACCCACAACCATAAACAATGCAATACATACCTAATATTTTGTTTTTTCTCTTGCTTGTAGCTGGAGTTGGTTTGTTCACCAAAAACATACGCACGGTTATAAAGAATATCAAACTTGGAATTCCCGTAGCAATTAATGATCATAAAAAAGAACGATATGGCAATGTGGCTCGTATTGCTCTTGGGCAATCAAAATTACTTAAAAGGCCTATATCTGGAGCCTTGCATGCTGTTGTGTATCTTGGTTTTATCATCATTAATATAGAAGTTTTAGAAATCATTATAGATGGTCTTTTGGGTACCCATAGAGTTTTTGCCTTTTTAGGTGGCTTTTATGATTTTTTGATTGGCACTTTCGAAATATTAGCACTTTTGGTATTGGTGAGTGTTGTTTTGTTTTGGATCCGTAGAAACGTACTTAAAATAAAACGTTTTTTATCCCCAGAGATGAAAGGGTGGCCCAAACAAGACGGAAATATTATTTTATATTTTGAAGTAGTATTAATGGGGCTCTTTTTACTAATGAACTCCTCTGATTAT